>ERZ1035051.120-NODE-120-length-33247-cov-7.995360_pt1 | contig 33247 bp, 21 predicted proteins | sample MGYA00520586_ERZ1035051 | MGnify/ENA primary metagenome ERZ1035051 (study PRJEB33766, sample SAMN09781692) | gut metagenome | biome: gut microbiome | host: Homo sapiens | place: Madagascar | study: EMG produced TPA metagenomics assembly of the PRJNA485056 data set...
TACGAGCCTTGCGCTCCTTTTCTGACTCGGCAAGAACGGAGGCTGGAAGAGGGCTAGAAGGGGGCTACGAGCCTTGCGCTCCTTTTCTGACTCGGCAAGAACGGAGGCTGGAAGAGGGCTGGAAGGGAGCTAGATGGGCACGCCCTGAAAGGGGGAAAGCTTTATAATTATTTTTTTATCAATTTATTAACAATTTAAAATTCAAGAAGATTATGGCAATTAATTTGAAAGCAAAGGAAACCCTCATCCAGGTGGGTGAGTTGAAAGGTAAGTATCGTTACGTTCTCAGTACCGAGCTTTACAACAAGCTCCCGGAGAGCAAGGTTATCAAGGAGGCAGCTCTGAGAAGTGGCGTGAGCCGCGGCGTGATGCAGGCATGCTGGGATGCTGCCGGCGAAGTAATCAAGGCATGGTCTACCGAAGGCCACTCCGTAGCTATCCCTGGTCTGGGAACCATGAGATTCGGCGTGCGAGCCAAGAGTGTGGCTACAGTGGGTGAGGTGGCAGGTAGCCTCATCACCACCCGCAGAGTTATCTTCACCCCAAACGTGGATATCAAGGATGAGCTGCAGAGAACTCCTATCCAGATTACCTGTATCGACCGCAACGGCAAGGTGGTGAAGAACGTTACTTCGGGCGATGGCGGCAACGTGGAAGACCCGGACAAGGATCCTAACGGCGGTGGAACCAACGGTGGCTCCGACAATACCGAAGGTGGTTCAGGCAATACCGAAGGCGGTTCAGGCAATACCGAAGGTGGTTCAGGCAATACCGAAGGCGGTTCAGGCAATACCGAAGGTGGTGGTTCAATGGGACTCTAGCCCTATCCTCCCCCATCCCCGTTCACGATTTGACTTAAAATGAAGAATCCCCAATCCTCGGGGCTCATCGGGAGCACCAAGAGATTGGGGATTTTTTTATTCTCTTTTTCCATAAAAAATCAAGCTTTGCAAATGGGAGAACAGATTGAAGTAAAGGAATGAAATCATCAATACGGGAACAGGAGCGGAAGCACGAAGGTCATTACCACACCAATGATAATCTGCAACGGCAAACCTACCTTCACATAGTCCATGAACGTATAGCCACCCGCCTTCATCACCAGCGCATTAGGCGGAGTGGAGAACGGAGAGGCAAAGCACATGCTGGCACCCAACGTTACCGCAAAGAGGAAGGAATAAGGACTCACGCCCACCTGCTGGGCTGCCACCAGGGCGATAGGAGCCATCAACACAGCCGTAGCGGTATTGCTGATAAACATCGTCATCAGAGAAGTGGTGAAATAGATTCCGGCAAGCAGAGCCGTCGGTCCCATCGAACCAAGACTGTCCACCAGTCCCTGCGATACCAATGCCGAAGCTCCCGTCTTCTCCAGCGCCGTAGACATCGGCATCATGGCGGCGATGAGCACGATGCTCTCCCAGTTGATGGTCTTGTAGGCTGCCTCCACGTTTCGGAAGCATCCGGCAAAGACGGTAAGCAGTCCGGCGATGATGACCGCCGTGACCGGAGCCACGGGGATGAAATCGAACACCATCATCGCTATCATCAAGAGCATGATGGCTGCAGCCACAGGCGCCTTGTAGTCCAGGAGCACCTTGTCTGCCGTCTTCTCCGGCTGATCCAGCACCACCCAGTTGGTGGTATCTGCCGTAAGATGGGCCAGGTTGGTCCACTCTCCCTGCACCAGGAGCATATCTCCCACATGCAGCCTGGTGGCTATCAGATTGTCGGTAATATATTCCTTTCCCACCTTGCCGTCAGAAGAGCTTCCGCCTCGCTTCACGCCCAGCACGTTGATGCCGAAGCGCTTGCGCAGGTTGGCATCTCCAATTCGCAATCCGGCAAAATTGGAAGTAGGCATCACAACAATCTCGGTCAGCCCCAGGTCGTAGAAATCAATCTTCACGTCCTTCATCTTCCTCAGGTCGTAATCCTGCGCAAACCGTTCAATCTTCTCCTCATCACCCATTATATATAAGGTGTCGTGCACGGCGATGGTGCTGCTGCTCTTCGCCATGTTCTGGTTGACGTCCTTCACGAGTCCCAGGCGCGATTTCTTCTCGTTTCTTATCTCGATGATACTCACGCCATATTTCTTCTGGATGCTGAGGTCCTTGAGGGTCTTGCCCACGATGTCCATCATCTGCCCATTCTCATCGATGGCTGCAGCCGTGCGCTTGCTTGGCACGATGTAGCGATGCAGATTGTCGAGCAGCTGGTATTCGTCTACCAGGTCGTCGAGCGACTTGCGGTTACTTTTTTTCTTACCGTTCTGCTTCTTGCTGAGGAAGATTTTGCTCAGCGGCATGAGGACGATGATGCCGATGGCGATGACGATGATGCCCACCGGGAAGAAGGAGAAGAACGCCAGGGGCTTGAATCCTGCCTCAGTAAGCACCTCGTCGATGACCAGGTTGGGCGGCGTACCGATGAGGGTGAGCATTCCGCCCAGGCTTCCTGCAAAGGCGAGCGGCATGAGGAATCGCGACGACTGCATTCCCGAACCCGCAGCCAGACTCATGATGATAGGCATCATCAGCGCCACGGTTCCGGTATTGCTCACGAAGGCTCCGATAAAGGAGGTTACGAGCATCACGAGGAGGAAGGTAACGGTTTCGTTGCCACGGGAGAGCGCCATCAGCTTATTGCCCGTCAGCTTGGCAAGGCCGGTCTGCATGATGGCTCCCCCCACCACGAAGAGTCCTATCATCATGATGACGATGGGCGAAGAGAAGCCGGCAAGAGCTTCTGCCGGTGTCAGGATTCCGAGAACCAAGAGTGCTGCCAAAGCAGAAAGAGCCACAATATCAGCTCTCACCCTGCCCCATATAAACATGGCAACCGTAATGATTAATATGATAAGCGTTATTGTCATGCTATAAAAAAAATTTAGATAATTGTTTCTTCTGATTATAAACTCTTTTGCAAAGATACTTACTTTTTATCGTTTATTTGCCATTCCAATGCTAATATTTCTAAATTTATTGAAGATATTTTCGAAAAACTGCAATTAATCCATCAGTTTTGGTTATCTTTGCAATCCAGATAGACAAACAGAACAATAGTAATAGAAGACTTTACAATACATTAATTTTTTTAGATAATGGAACAAAACAAGGTTAAACCAGCAGATGGCAAGCTGGGTATCATGGTTGTAGGTTGTGGTGCAGTTTCTACTACATTCATGACTGGTGTATTTATGGCTCGCAAGGGACTTGCAAAGCCAGTTGGTTCAATGACTCAATACGATAAGATTCGCGTGGGCAAGGGTGCAGACAAGAAGTATCTTCACTACAAGGACATCGTGCCTATGGCAGATCTCAACGACATCGTATTCGGCACTTGGGATGTTTATCCTCAGAATGCTTACCAGGCTGCTATGTATGCCGAGGTTCTGAAGGAGAAGGACATCAACCCTGTGCGCGAGGAGCTGGAGCAGGTGGTTCCAATGAAGGCTGCCTTCGACAAGAACTACGCCAAGCGTCTGGATGGAGACAACGTGAAGGACTGCAAGACCCGCTGGGAGATGGTGGAAGCTCTGCGTCAGGACATCCGCGACTTCAAGGAGAAGAACGGCTGCTCCCGCATCGTCGTAGCCTGGGCTGCTTCTACAGAAATCTACGTACCGGTAGATATGGAAATCCACGGCTCATTGGCAGCTCTCGAGGCTGCAATGAAGGCTGACGACCGCCAGCACATCGCTCCATCCATGTGCTACGCTTATGCAGCCCTTACCGAGGGTGCTCCTTTCATCATGGGTGCTCCTAACACAACAGTTGACATTCCTGCCATGTGGGAACTTGCCGAGAAGACCCAGATGCCTATCGCAGGCAAGGACTTCAAGACTGGTCAGACTCTCGTGAAGAGTGGTTTTGCTCCTATCATCGGCACCCGCTGCCTCGGCTTGAACGGTTGGTTCTCTACCAACATTCTGGGCAACCGCGACGGTCTCGTTCTCGATGAGCCAGCCAACTTCCATACCAAGGAGGTGAGCAAGCTCTCTACCCTTGAGACTATCCTGAAGCCAGAAGTCCAGCCAGACCTCTACGGCCATGGCAACGATGAGGACACTCAGTATTACCACAAGGTTCGCATCAACTATTATCCACCTCGCAACGACAACAAGGAGGGTTGGGACAACATCGACATCTTCGGCTGGATGGGTTATCCAATGCAGATCAAGATCAACTTCCTCTGCCGCGACTCAATCCTTGCCGCTCCGCTGCTGCTCGACCTCTGTCTGTTGAGCGACCTAGCAGCCCGTGCCGGCCGTTACGGCATCCAGCGCTTCCTGAGCTTCTTCCTCAAGGCGCCAATGCACGATTACACCCAGGGTGAAGAGGCTGTGAACAACCTCTACCAGCAGTACACGATGCTGAAGAATGCCATCCGCGAGATGGGCGGTTATGAGGCAGACGAGGAAATCGACTAAAAATATTATACCCCGATAAAGGACGGTAATGGTTGATTTCAAACAGACGAAGGTTGATTTCAGCAATACGCCCTGAAAGGGCAGAAACTCCTAGCCCAGGGCAACACCCTGGGTTGTAGGGAGTTATAAATATACGCCCTGTAAGGGCAAAAGCTTTAGAATATGAGTAATAAAGCTTTTGCCCTTACAGGGCGCCTTGCTGACTGCTGTTTATACCCAGGGCGTTGCCCTGGGCTAGGAGCTTCTGCCCTTTCAGGGCGTGCGGGGCGAACTTACAAAACAGGGCGTGCAGGGCGAACTTACAAAACAGGGCGTGCGGGGCGAACTCGCTAAACTTGACAAACATTTAAATATATATTTATGACAAAGAAAGGTAAACATACCGTTTTATTTATTTGCCTCGGCAACATTTGCCGTTCGCCAGCCGGCGAGGGCATCATGAAGAGTCTGGTAGAGAAGGCTGGACTGGCAGATGAATTCGAAATCGATTCTGCCGGAATCGGCAACTGGCACGTGGGGCAGCTGCCTGACAGCCGCATGCGGAAATGTGGCGCCGAACACGGATATAATTTCAACAGCCACGCCCGCCAGTTCCAGAAGTCAGATTTCGGAAGATTCGAAACCATCGTGGTAATGGATAATGAGAATTACCGTGCCATTACCTCCATGGCTTCCTGCCAGGCAGACAAGGACAAAGTGGTCCGGATGGCCGATTTCCTGACCCACCATCGCGAATACACCACCGTTCCCGACCCATATTATGGCGACATGGGCGATTTTGAACTGGTCATCACCCTGTTGGAAGATGCTTGTCAGGGGTTGTTGCAAAGCATCATCGGATAAAAAAAATACAACATATTAATCATACTATCATCTACAAAAAAAGTCCTCCGGAAGTAAACATCGCATTACTTCCGAAGGATTTTTTTTATGATAGCATTTCTAAAAATAATATTTTTTATGATAGCATTTTTTCAAATGATAGAATCATAAAACTATCGCTTTACGATTTCAATCTTCTCGCTTCCGCGCTTGATGAAATTGAACGGCAGGAGTTTTACCTGCGTACTGTCGTTGTCGATTATATGTCGAGTTTGTGTAAGTATTTTTCCTTTCGCATCGCGAAGTATCAATCGGAACGGATAAGTGATTTTCTCATGATTCAAAAGATTTTTTTATTCTATAATTCCAAAGCAGCTTCCTGCAGGTCAACAGCCTTTGCCTGGAGCTTGCCTTTGCCCTTCAATACCACCACGCACTTGCCGAAGAACGCCTTGCGATGAGGGTCAGTAAAACGCTCCAGAGAGGTCTGGCAACCATTATCCGTTCCCAGAATCTGAGCATCGGAAGAGAAGAAAATCTGGTTCTCTGCATTCGGACAGAGATTTCCGTCCTTATCCACCACATTCACTTCTACGAAGGTTGTAGGTTCTGCAGAGCCATAAGCCAGACTGCCCTGATAGGTCTTCTTCAAGACGATGTGATGAGGAGCCCCCGCAGTTCTGATGGTCTGCTCGCCTACCAGCTTGCCGTCCTTTCTGGCCACCACCTTTACTTCGCCCGGCTGGAAGTCAACTCGCCACATCACGTGATATTCCGTACTCTTCCGGAAGGCTTCGCCCTCGTTCTTCTCGCCATAGACGGTCTTCTTGCGAACACCCTGGCTCTTGCCGTTCACGAAGAGTTCCACCTCGTCTGCATTGTTGTAGTAGCACCACATGTCGATGGTCTGTCCCGGAATCCAGTTCCAATGAGGGAAGAGATGAAGCACGTTCTTCTGCGTCCACTCACTCTGATACATAAAATAAGTGTCCTTCGGGAGACCTGCCAGGTCGATGATTCCAAAGTAGCTGCTTCGTGCCGGATAAGCATAAGGAGTAGGTTCGCCGATATAATCGAAACCGGTCCAGATAAACTGTCCGCCCACGAAATCATTATGTTTCACCACATCCCAAGTCTCCTCGTGCGTGCTGCTCCATGAAGCATGCATGTTGTCATAGGCAGAACACTTGAAGGAAGGGTCGCAGTAAGGCAGCCACCACTCCTTAGGAGCCGAATAGATACTGTCGCTCGGCATCATATAAAAGCCGCGCGTCTGCAGGGCAGAGACACTCTCCGACAAGACGAAAGGCTTGCCAGGGAAGTTCTTCGGAACATCCTTCACCCATTGATGATGGTAATTGAACCCAATCACGTCGATGGCTCCACTCTTGAAGAGATGGTTCTTCGGGTCGGGCTCATTACAGCCAGCCGTAACCGGTCGCGTTCCCCACGGATCATACTCCTTGACTATCTGGGCAAGATGCCGGGTAAGGAGCGAATTCACGCTCAACTCATCGCTATGCGCCAGCGTAGAAGCATCATGACCTGCATTCAGAATCAGATTCGCCTGCTCCAGCGAAAGCGTATCTGCCGCAGCATCCGACCATTGCTCCAGCACTTCGTTGCCGATGCTCCACATGATGATGCTAGGATGATTACGGTCGCGCTTCACCAGGTCAGAGAGGTCACGCCTGTGCCATTCATCAAAGAATCGGGCGTAGTCACCATTCGATTTTTTGCGTCGCCACATGTCGAAACTCTCGTCCATGACGAGGATTCCCATCGAATCGCACATGTTGAGGAGTTCTGGAGCCGGAGGATTATGGCTGCTCCGGATGGCATTCACGCCCATGTTGCGCAGGATGGTAAGCTTGCGATGCATCGCATCCTCGTTTACGGCAGCACCCAGACAGCCGAAATCATGATGCTCGCAGACTCCATTCAGCTTGATATTCCTGCCATTGAGGAAAAATCCCTTCCTGGCATCAAACTTCACATCACGGAAGCCTGTAGTGGTTGTGGCTACATCCACTACCTTTCCATTTAGAACCAGCTCACTCTTGACGGTATAGAGATATCCCTTTCCGATGTCCCAGAGATGCGGATTCTTCACCTGCAGTTTCTGTTCCTGATCACCTTTACTCTTTGCTATAATCTTTCCTGCAGCATCATAGATGGTGTTACGGACAGAGAGTTTCATCCTGTTGCCGGAAGCTGCGAAATCCGTCTTCACCCTGACATCACCCTGAGGAGTGGTAGAAACATACTGTCCCCCTTGAGGAATGTAAGCCTTCTTCATGGTCTTGGTGAGCCAGACGTGGCGATAGATGCCGCAGCCCGAATACCATCGGCTGTTAGGCTGGTCGCTATTATCCACCTTCACGGCAATCACATTATCACCCTTCCTATTAATATAAGGTGTAAGATCGTACTCGAAAGTACTGTAGCCGTAAGGACGGGTTCCGAGCTGATGACCGTTGATGTAGACGGTAGAGTTCATGTAAACCCCATCGAAGGTGATGGTAAAGCGGTCGTACTTCTCATGAGGATTCAGGGAGAAATGCTTCCTGTACCATCCTATTCCGCCCGGCAGAGCGCCTCCGCTGGCTCCCGAAGGATTGCCTGGAGAGAAATCGCCCTCTATCGCCCAGTCATGAGGCAGATTCAGGCTTCGCCAATGGGCGTCAGCATAATCCGCTTTCCACATTCCTGCAGAATCAGCCAGAGTGAAAAGCCAGCCCTTATCAAAAGACAGATGTTCGCGGGCACTCATCGGAAGAGCGAAAAGCCCGCTCATCAAGGCTACGCTAAATATTGTTTTCTTATTCATTCTTTCCTATCAATATAAAAAATCCCACAGACTGCACGGATTTTCACAGATTCATCTTTCCTGAAAGAGAGTTACAAATATCTGTGTAATCTGTGAAATCTGCGGGAGATTAGATTACTTCAATTTTACAGTTACTGCCTGACCGGCATACTTCACCATCTTGCCCTTAGGAGCCTTGGCGAGGTTGACGCCCTGGTTGTTCTGGGCATTTACCAGAATCACGTTGAAGCGACGCTTCTGCAGCATTCCGTCGAATGAACCCTTGCGAGCACCAATGGTCAGGGTCTTCTGGGCATCATTATACTTGAAGTCTATCATAGCATACTTGCCCTTCTCGTAGTTATAGTTGGTTCCCTCGTCCTCATAGAGCGTATAAGAACCGTCCTTGCCTGCATAGACATAGAGGTCGATGAGCTCAGCCTTCTTCTGGTCGCTCCACTCCATCTCAGGACCAACAGGAAGGATAGAACCCTCTGGCACGAAGACAGGAATCTTCTCGAATGGCGCATCGGCTACGATGGTCTGACCACCTGCATAATACTTGCCGGTATAGAAATCGTACCAGCCCTTCTGCTTAGGAAGATAAACGTTACGGCTGTACTTCTGATACTCGCCTACAGGACAAGCCATCAGGGCAGAACCGAACATCCACTGGTCCTTGATGTCGTAAACATTATCATCGCCGTTGAAGTCCATCACCAATCCACGCATCATGGTGTAATCCTTGAAATGAACCATACCCGCCATACTGTAGAGGTAAGGCATCAGACGGTAACGGAGCTTGTCGTAAGCCACGATGGTCTTGTAAGCCGGATGATCAGCTGGCGCAATATTCCAGACCTCACGGGTAGGCCACTGGCCGTGGGTGCGATAGAGAGGCACGAAGCAGCCGAACTGGTTCCAGCGAGCCTGCAACTCACGCCACTCCTTCAGGTCGGCATTCTCCTTACCGGTCTTGTCAAACTCCTGCTGGGCAGCCACGTAGCGGTTCTCTACGCAGAAACCTCCCTGGTCCATTCCCCAGAAAGGAAGACCCGCCATAGAATAGTTCAAGCCGGCAGTCATCTGTGCGCGCATGTCCTCCCAACGGGTAGCAATATCGCCCGACCAGGTAGCCGTGCTGTAGCGCTGTTCGCCCGCAAAGCCCGAACGGGTAAGGAGGAAGACACGCTGGTTAGGGTTCACGCTACGCTGGCCATGATAGATGGCGTCAGCATTCACGATGCTGTAAGCGTTGAAATATTCTGTGGACGTACCGAGGGCAGTAGGACCGGAAAGGGCCTTGCGGTACCACATCGGAGTACAGTCGCGAACGTTTGGTTCTGATGCATCCATCCACCATGCGTCGATTCCGAACTTATACTTGGTATAGAGATTCTCGTCCATCTGGCGCCAGAACATCTTGCGGGCACCAGCATCATAAGCATCATAGAAAGAGCCACGGAAGCCGAGCCAGTCATGAATATCGTCCTTGATAGCCTGATGATACATCCAGCCCTTGCTGTCGAGTTCCTTATAGTTCTTGACGGTATCGTAGAACTTAGGCCATACGGAAATCATGAATCTTCCATTCATGGCATGCACGCTGTCGAGCATCGCCTGAGGATTAGGATAACGGGCAGCCTCAAACTCATGGCTTCCCCATGAATCGAGCTTCCAGTAGTTCCAGTCCTGAACGATATTGTCTACAGGAATCTTCAGGTCGCGGAACTTCTTGAGGTTCTCCTCGATGTCCTTACTGCTCTGATAGCGCTCACGGCTCTGCCAGAAACCGAGGGTCCACTTAGGATAGAGCGAAGCCTTGCCGGTAAGCGTACGGTAGCCCGAAATTACCTCGTCGAGGTTCTGACCGGCAATGAAGTAGTAATCCATGTCCGAAGACATTTCGCTCCAGATGCTCAGCTGGTTCTTCTCAGCCTCAGAACGAGGAGCTGCTACGCGAAGACCGCAGTAGGAAACGTCGCCATCCGGCTGCCACTCGATGCGGATAGGAGTCTTTACGCCCTTCTTGATTGGAGTTTCAAACTTGAAGGAATTAGGATTCCAGGCTGTACGCCAACGCTCAGGCACAACCAGCTTGCCGTCGATATAAATCTTCATGTAGCCGGCATAATAGAGGATAAACTGGTAGAAACTGTTGGTTGGAGCCTCCACATAACCCTCGTAAACCACCTTGGAACCATTCAGGGCAAAGCCCTTAGGCAGGTTCTGGATACCGCCCTTGTCGGTCTTGTTGCAGATTTCAGAAGTCTCAGGCATTGCATACTCAAAGTAAATGCTATCTTCGCCACGAACAATCTTCTGTCCGTTCTTATCCACGTAAGTACCGGTAAGCTGACCTTCCTTTCCGCCCTTGTCGTAAAGCTTGAAGGCACGGTTGAGCTGGAGATAATCTTCAGGATTACCCCAACGGCAATAAGAATAGGAATCCCAGAGAATACCGTAGTTCTTGTTGGAAATGACGAAAGGCACACTCACCTTCGTATTATACTGGAAGAGGTCTTCGTTCTTGCCCTTCATGTTCAGTTCCTCACTCTGATGCTGACCGAGACCATAGAAGGCCTCGTTGTCAGGAGAATCGAAGAGGGCTCTCCAAGACCATCCGTGCTTCTGAGATCCAGGAACCTTGGCGATGTCTACACCAATCTCACGGTCAGGAACGGTAAAAGGCTTGAAAGTTTTTCCACCCTGAGCCACCTCGTTGAGGAGCACATGATCCTTCAAATCATAGAATGTAATCTGACCGGTAGCCTCATTCAACACGGCGCGCATGACGGCTGTGGTAATGATGAGCTTTTCGCCCTGTTCCTCTACCTTATAATTAGCCTTGCCTTTCTGAGGCACGATGATGAGACTCTGCTTGTCGCGGAATCCCTGCTCGGCAGTAGCCTGCACACGGATAATCTTATCGCTCACCACCTGGAGGCGAATCTGACTAGGACCAAAATTCTGGTGCTGTTTCAACTGAACGGTAAGATAGTTACCTTTCTGAATAAAGCCTGCTGCCTGGAGCCCAGAAGCGCTCATCAGCAAAACGGCTGAAATCAATAACGTCTTAGTTAGCTTCATACTATATTGTTTATACAAGTTTTTTAAACTTATGATTATTAGATTGAATATCTGCCTGCAAAATTACTTTTTTTTAGTGATAATAATATGTGGAAATGTAACAAAATAGGGTATAAAATGTTAATTACCACATTTTATACCCTTTTCGTTAACAAGAAATCAAGAGATTCCTATGGTTTTCTATGATTAGATACTCTCGCCATTCAGTTTTTTCTTATACTGGGAAGGCGTCAGTCCATACGTCTCCTGGAAGTATTTGGTGAAATAGCGAGGATTGTTGAAACCTACCGTATAAGCGATTTCGCTGATGTTCAGCTCGTCGCTATGAATCAGCTCTTCAGCCCGCTTGATGCGCTTGGCACGCAGATACTCTGAAGGAGTGGTACCCGTGAGCGAAACCATACGCTTGTAGAGCTGGACGCGCGACATGCAAAGATGAGCACTCATCGACTCTACCGAAGTATCCGGATCGCCCATCATGTCCTTGATGTATTTATCCACATCTGCCAGGAACTTGCGGTCGTTGGCTGTCATTTCAAAGTCGCCCAGTTCTCCCTTAGGAATCGCTCTCTCCTTAGGTTGGCTTGAATCCTTCTTCTCTTCCTTATTCTTATCAAGGAAAGAACGACGTGCAGAACGACGCGCCCAGCCCAAGAGATTGCGGATGCGAAGATTGAGCATGTCGATATTGAAAGGCTTGGTGATGTAATCATCCGCACCACTCTCCAATCCCTCTACCCGATGCTCGGCAGCCAGACGTGCTGTCAACATCACAAACGGAATGGAAGCCGTCTCCTCGTTGCTCTTAACCATGCGGCAGAGTTCGATTCCATCCATCACAGGCATCATTACGTCAGAGAGAATGACGTCCGGACGAACCTCGATAATCTTCTGCCAGGCATCCTGACCGTTCACGGCCTCGATAACCTGATAGTCGGTAAGCACATCGCGCATAAACTCGCGGAAGTCATCGCTGTCATCTACCAGAAGCACCTTAGCCACATAGTTCTTGCGGGTAGGCTTGTCGGCGTGCGAAGAACGATGAACGCCATAGAGCGCATCAGAAGAGCCTCCCTCATCTACCGTCTCTTCCATCGTATCCTCAGCCTTATGAACGGTAGCGATGACTGGAGCCACACGCATGGATTCCAGATGGGCGTTGGTCTTGGCAGCTCCGCCATCATCCATCGGCAAGTCTACGATAAAGACTGAACCACCGCCATCGTTGTCTTTTACTTCTACCTGACCTCCATGAAGTTCTGTAAACTTCTTAACCAGGTTGAGTCCGATTCCGCTTCCTCCGGCAGGCTGCATTTCCGTGCCGTTCACCTGATAGAAACGTTCGAAGACGTGTTTCTTCTCCTCATCGCTGATTCCCTTGCCGTTATCGGCTACGCTGATGCGCAACATGTCGTGAGTATGGTCTTTCACCTCTACGCCCAAGGCAACGGAAAGCCTAACCGTAATAGATCCTCCGTCTGGGGTGAACTTGTAGGCATTACTCAAGAGATTATTGATAATCTTGCCCACCTTGTCAGCATCAAAGGTCATGATCAGCTTGGAAGTATACGACTCGAAAGACAGATTCACCTTATTATTAGCCAGGATTCTGAACGAATTGCAGATACTGTCCACAAAGCTCACGATATCCATACGGGCAAGAGACAGCTTCTCCTTGTTCTGGTCGAACTTGCGGAAATCCAGAATCTGGTTGACCAGATTCAGCAGTCGGGTTGCATTACGATGAATCAGTTCGAGCTTTCTGCGCTTTTCAGGGTCAGCTTCATCCCGAATCATGGCTACAAGAGGCGAGATAATCAGGGTGAGCGGCGTGCGAAGCTCGTGGCTCACATTGGTAAAGAAGTTGAGCTTCAGCTCGTTCATCTCTCGGGTCTTCTTGATACTGTCTTCCCTGATCTGAATTTCATACTTCACTCTCTGCTTCTCAATCATGCGGCGGCGATAGTACCAGAGGACAGCCACAACAAGGAGCAAATAAAGAATGATGGCCCAGGTAGAGAGATAGAACGGAGGATGGATGTGAACCTTAAGTCGGCTCACCTCTTCGCTCACGGTTCCGTCTCCATTCACCACCTTCACTTCGAGCACATAATTGCCCGAGAGGAGATTGGTAAATGTAACTTCTGATCTTCCGTCAGGAGTCATCATCCACTTATCGTTCAATCCCTTCATGCGATAAAGGAAGCGGCAACGTGCCGGAAGTGACACCTGGTCAGAAGCCAGCTGGATGGTAAACGCCTTGTCCTTATAACTCAAGTCAATATCCGGATTGCTGTCGAGCGATAATTTGAGTGGCACTCTGCCCTCGAACTTTTCGCCCGCAGTAAGAGGATGGTCAAAAAGAACCAATCCGCTGAAGAGCACATGAGCCTGCTGCCTGCTTGTGCGAATGGTTCTAGGCCGGATAATGTTAATACCATCCTGACCGCCCACAGCAATCGCTCCATTTCGCATCAGATAGGCTGAACGGATATTAAACTGACGGCTCTGCAATCCATCCAGCGAATTGAAACTGAGCATAGTCAAATCCCACTTACCCTGAGCATCCTTGGTCAAGGTAACGCGGGTGACGATAAACTCGGAAACCAGCCAGATATTATGCTGATTGTCCTCAATAACAGAACAGCCCACAGCTCCTGTGGTTCCATTCAGTTCGTTGATGGATTCATACTGTCCGTTGCTGCTGTCATACATCGAAATACCTCCAGGGGAAGCCATCCACAAGATGCCACGGCTATCCTTCATCGCATAATTGACAGAAGGACTCTCAAAAGGAGTTCCGTCCTTGGTACTATTGATGTTGGTCATCTTCCTACTATGAAGATCAAAGACAGAAATATACTGGGAATGACCTATCAGAGCCTCATGATTATTGAGCAGGAAGATGGAATTGATGAAATTGCTCGTTATTCCCGAATTGGCAATATTGAAGGTAGAGAATTTCTCTGTGACAGGATCAAAAATCTGCACACCACTTCCCAAAGTACCGATCAGCAGACGATGCTGAGGGTCTTCCTGGAAGCACCAGACGCTATTATTAGCCAATCCGCTATTGGAAATATTGAAAGTCTTCCACCTGCCATTCTTGAATTGGGTAAAACCGCCGTTGAAGGTTCCAAAATACATGGTTCCATCCGTCATGGTTACGCTGCTCACCACAACATCAGTACCAAGCCCAGTCTGAGCCTGACCGAAATGCCAGGTCTGCCCGGTTACCGGATTATAGCCCACGATTCCCTTGTCGTTGGTTCCACACCACAGATTTCCTGCCAAATCCTGCGTAATGGTACAAACATCACCAAGCGGAATGGTATTGAACTTGCTGGAAGAAGGTGAATAATAAGCCACACCATTCTTATAACTGCCAACCCATACGGCTCCAAAATTGTCAATATAAACCTTTTGCAAAGAATTGTCTACAATACTTCCCCGGACATTACTATGCACATACTGGTGACAAGCCTTTGTCTTGAAATCAATATAGAAAAGTCCATGATGATCGGTAGCCACCCACAAGGCACCATTTGCATTTACCTGAAGATCGCGGATAACGATACGGTCATTTACCGGAACAAGAATTCCTCTCTGTGCAAGATAGGAACGCGTACTCAGCCATTGTCTGTTAAGAGAATTGAAGACATAAGCCTCCGTAGTTGTTGAAACCCAGAAAGTATGATTGTTCTCTACAAAACTGTAAGCGCCATTATCGCCACAAAGACGATGGTCTTTCAGGAAGGTATTATACCAGAGCGCACTCTGTTTGTCACCATCCAGCAGGCACAGCATTCCGTCGCCATAAGTAACCAGCAACTTACCGTCTACATCCTTCAGACTACTGATGTCCCCATCCATGAGACAACCGCTCTTGGGCTTCTTCACATATTTGAACAGGTAAGTGGTTTCATTCTTCACATTATAATAATAAAGACCCTTACCCCATACCTGAATCCACATATTCTTCTGTGAATCCACCAATAGTCTCTGTGGTACACCCTCTACGTTGATGGTCTTCAACCATACTTCCGGCTTGCGGTCGAACTGCTCGGTAGTAGGATCATAGACACAATAACCCACAGAAGTATGCACCCAGATTTTTCCTTCATTGTCCTCCTGCAATTCATCTACGTAATTGTTGGCCAATGAAGTCTGGTTTGTGGCACTATACAAGAAGGTCTTCATTCGGAATCCATCAAATCGATTGAGTCCCGACTGAGTACCAAACCAGACGTAACCAGTCTTATCTTTCAAGATAGCATTCACCTGGCTATTACTGAGTCCGTCACGGTTATTCAAACTGGTGAACTCGATGTTTTGTAAAGCCGCTCTCATCTGGAGAGGCTGCAGAAGCAGCACAAATCCTAGAACCATGAGGGCCCGCCTTAGCAAATTCAAGTTTTTAAACATGCTCATTCAAGGTTTATATTTATAGTTTGTCGTTTTTATCTTTATCATCGCTTTCCATCGAGGTTCATCAGTCTTCAAAGTGGTCTTTCAGTTCTAGGGAAAAATTCCTTTAACCCTGCTTCTCTGAGCTTTCTCTGATTTTCAGAATCATCGGCACAACTTCCTTGTAGATTTTCTCATCCCCATTGATGCTGCGCATGAGCAATTCGCAAGCCTTGGTACCCTGTTCATGCGCCTTATCCATGATGGCAGAAAGGCGGGGAGTAACGAAGGCTGCCGTATCTCCGTCTGTGAAGCCGATAATGGCAACATCTTCAGGAATACGTAAGCCCTTAGCCTTGATGGCATCAAAGGCAGCATAGGTAATGATATCGTTGAAAGCAAGAATAGCATCCGGGCGATTCTCACTCTCCAGAAGTCGAAGTGTAGCATTACGGGCTACATCGAAATCAATCTTGTCACAGACTACCAGATTGCGGTCGATAGGAATACGGTTCTCCCTGAGCGCTTCCAGATAGCCATGCTTGCGACGGCGAACCATATCGAGATGGTTAGGACCGCCAATGAAAGCAACACGGCGGGAGCCGGTCTCAATCATGTGCTGAGTAGCCTCCTGAGCCGCCACATCACCATTACCCACAACCTGAGAGAACTTGTCTTCCAGGCAACAACGGGCAAAAAACACCAAAGGAACTCCCATCTTGTGGAGCTGCTCGAAATGAGAATAGTCGGTAGTATCTTGTGCGAGGCAAGCAATAATACCTTCTACATGCATATCGAGAAAATTGTCAAGAGCCTTCGCTTCACGCTCATGGTTCTCATGACTATTGGCACTAATAACCGAATAGCCACACTTTGAGGCATAATCTTCTATGCCATCCAGCACGGCAGCATAATAGTGGGTAACCAGATTAGGAACAATGACGCCTATCACCCTTGGAGCTTCCTTCCGAAGACTCTGTGCAAATGGGTTAGGCCGATAGTTGAGCTCCTTTGCCAAGGTCTTGACTTTCTGAGTCATTTCCTCTCCCACCTCATGACTATTTCGCAAAGCTCGAGACACGGTAGCGATGCTCACTCCCAGCTTGTCTGCGAGATCTTTTAGTGATGTTCTACGTTGCTTCATTTACTAATAAGTTAGATTAGAAGATGCATTATTGCACTTTTACGTGCAAAGATACAGATTTTATTCGAATTTGCAAACGTTTACGTGTGTTTTTTCAACAGAATATGCTATTTTTTCTATAAAAACTTGTAATTTTGCACGCAGTAAGTAATGAATAGTTGATAATAAGTTAGTTAGAAACAAAGGGTTTCAGACTGTCGGGAGACAATCTGAAACCCTATTTTTTAGCCGTATACAGAAATACGTTTTTCGCTTTGCCTTATAAATATCATATTCTGCAGAAATTCTAAATATAATATTCTGCAGAATCTACCAAACCAGCTCTTAAAGCATATTTTGTAGCCTCATGAACATTATTTACGCCTAATTTTCTGAAGATGTTCTTACGATGGGTGTTCACGGTATGGAAACTGGAGAAACGCTTTTCGGCTATTTCCTTCGTAGTCATTCCTAATGCAATATCTTTCAGAATCTCAGTCTCAGTCTTGGTAAGATTTACCTTTTCTTCTGTTTCTTTCTTAGGAGCGAGCAATACTTCCATCATGCGCTGGCAGATGAAACGGTTGCTGGCTGCACAGAAACGGATAGCCTCCTTGATTTCCATCAGCGGGCTCTCCTTCAGGAGAATACTGAACATACTACTGCTAGCCACGAGTACCTTCACGAAGTCGGTACTCAAGTCTTCACAAAACAAGAGCCATCGGGTATAAGGAAAACGCTGATTCAGGATGAGCAGCTCTGCAGCATCGTTGATGTCGAAATTCGTGTAGTCGAGTATCACTACCGTATCTTCGTTCTCTTTGAGCGCAAGCATCAGCTCAGCCTTGTCTTCCACATACTTGCTTTCCAGCCCTTCCATTTTCTCTATCACGTAGCTGAGTCCTGCTCGCGTGATGTCCTGTCTGTCTGCTAGCAAAATTTTCATGATTCTATCTCCTATTTTATTTTATGTTGTTGATGACAAATATGATTTCTGATGGTCCGCTTCCAGACCATCAGAAATTGATTAGAACGTCATGAGGAATCCCATGCGGATGCCCCACTTGTCTACATTAGGATGATTCAGGTAATTGATACGGCGCACATAATCAATTCCGAAGAACTTGAAGATGTTATGCACGCCAGCCACCAATTCCCAATATGGAGTATCACCAAAGGTGTAAGAGTTGTTTGGGAACTTGAAGAGAACATTATCGTTCGGATTCTTCAGCGGATTGTTCTTATCCGTGAGTTGTCCCCAGACTCCCTTGGCTGCAATATATTCACGCCACTTGAGCTTCTTGATGAGTGGAATACGATTGAGCAGCTTGCCGTTCATATCCCATGCTACAGACCAGAACACCTGACGGTCGCTCAGGAACTCCCAGTCTTTCATCATACTGATAGTGGCCTCCTGTTCGAAGATAGAGAGGTTGACCGGTGGCTGGATAAGCATGCTGAATGGCACCTTGTTCCATTGCATCTTACCCACAATATTGAAATCGATATATCCGAAGCTTCCCAACCATTGGCGCTTGTAAATGCCCAGGCTGGTGATGTTGCTCTTATACTGTCCACCCATAAAGCCATCGAGACCCGTCGTATGGCGCAAGCTGAGCTCAGGACTATCCAGATTGATAGGCAAGCGCTGCTGCTTGGTATTCACATAGGTAACACCAGGATTGTAATTGAGTCCTGCCGAAACCTCCGTGGTACGGATTTTCTTTACTTCTTCGCCCGTGTTCACCTTATAATAATGCAGGTTGCCCACGGTACGGTTGCTCTGCCAACGTATATTCGTATCGAAGCGGAAGCCCCAATCGGTCTCGTAGACAAAGCCCAGCTTCTGGCGCTGGTAGAGATACATCTGATCCTGAGTCGTGGCACGAAGGGTCATAAAGAAGTTGTCCTTGTTGTGCAACAGGTTGTCATCAGATGGAGAAGTAATATCATGTCCCACCTCGAAGGTCAGGTTGCGCATAGGGAACTCGAACGGACTGTTTTTCTTCTTGTTGAAAGAATAGGTCAGCACATGACCATAATACCATTCATGACTCTTCAGACCATAGGCTCCGTAACCATTCCAGAAGAAATGAGGATTGAGAGCAGCCATCGTGCGACCAGCCAGACGCAGACGGATTCCATCTACGAAGTTGTTGGAAAGGAACGTATTGATAGGTCCCAAGTCGAAATAACTTCTGTTTTCCTTATTCTCCTCGGTCTTCTTGGCATGAGCCACCTCAACATAGTTCTCCATCAGGGCTCGCACACCCAGGATAATGTATTTGAAGCCCTTGGAATTCTCCATACGATGAATGAAACTATCCATCGACGATTCGCTCTTCGTAAGGCCTACCTGTCGGTATTTATTCCAGTAAGCCTCATCGCGGTTCATGGCGTCCATATCGTGCCTTATCTTCGCCTTGCCCTTGAACAGCTGCTTCGGCAGTTCATCAAAGGCATAGTCGGAGAGTCGCGTATTTCTTACCACCAGCAGGTCCTGCAACAGATTATTGATGTGCATTTCTGCCACCATATCGTCCTTGGTCAAAACCCACTCGCCATTATCGAGCTTCGTAAATTCCTGCTCTATCTTCATATCCTTCACCCAATTCACATCACTATTGTGAGGCATGTAAAGATTACATTTCTTTACATGCAGGGTGCTGTCAGCAAGCACATAGAGCTCTCCACGGAATCCGAAGTCCTGACTGTTGGCAGGAATAAACTGCAGATGATAGCAGAGATCGCGCTCTACATAAACCGTATCCTCTATATAATAATGGTAGAAGGAAATGGCTGTCCTACCGATAGGAGAAGGGAACGGATATTGCAGGAGGCGCACATAATCATCATAAATATCGACATCGGTAAATACATCCTTCAGGACTGTGTTGATGATTTCACCCGTCTGAATCACCTGACCGATACCATTACTCTGCTGACCCTTGATAATATCTTTCTCGCTCTTTGGATCCTTGCGGTAGATATGTTGCGAAACCGTCTCGTTGACCTGCACAGGCAAGGTCAGCTTATCATTATAAGGCGATTTCTCCACCTGGTCCAGCAGATACTGACGCTTGCTGAAGAACTTGCCCTCCAACTGTTCCTTGGTCAAATCGTTGAGCGCCAAGGTTAACTTCTGATATTTATCAAACTGATAATAATCATGATTGGACAGATTGCTCTTCTTCTTGGCAGCAATCACACGTCGCATCAGCTCTACGGCAGGATTTTCCTTTCTTTTGTACTTACCTTTCTTCGATTTCACCACCACCTCGTTGAGTCGGCGGCTATCATCTTTCAATTTCACTTCCAGAAAATTGAGCTTTTCGCTAATCTTCACAGTTTGTGACTTATAGCTGAGGGCACTCACGGTAAGCACCCATTCGGGATGCTTCTCAATGGTAAACTTACCCTCTCCATCACTTGAAACGGCAATCTTGTGTCCCTTATATTGCACGCTAGCATAAGGCACGGCAAAGCCATCCTCGTCGATGACGCGACCGCTGATTTTCTGCTGTGCAACCATCTCGAGCGCACAGACCATCAATGTAAAAAACAACAAGAATGCTCTTTTAAAATTCATATCCTTCATTAACCTCTTCTAAATAATAATACCTTTATTTATGTAATAAGCCATATTCAAGCCCTTTTGGGCTTCATTTTTGGCTTTTTTCCGAATTCGGGTGCAAAGATATACATATTATTCTGAAAATAATCGAAAACTATTTGGATATTTTAGTTTTTTAGCGTAATTTTGCAACCGAATTACAAACAATCAAGCAAAACGAATAGAATTTAGGCAAAAATGAACAATAAAGGAAATCTAACCAACGAGCGCCCTCCTCTGCTGCCCGTCATCATAGGAACAGGCTTTGGCAGCGGCTTCTGGCCCTGGGGACCAGGAACGGCTGGCTCAGTCTTGGCCACCCTTATTTGGGCATTAATGGCTTACCTCGGAGGCTTCAACGGTGAAACGCTGCAAAGCATCACCTTTTTCCTGGTCATCCTCTCTACCCTGTTAGGAACCTGGGCTACAGCCCGACTTCAGCCTTACTGGGGAGAAGACCCAAGCCGAGTAGTAATCGACGAGATGGCTGGCGTATGGATTCCGCTGTCCCTAATTACGCCATTTACTGCCACAGGAGCACCCAAGGATGCCTGGTGGTGGGCTTTGGTTGCCTTGGCTCTCTTCCGCTTCTTCGACATGGTGAAGCCGCTTGGCATCAAGTGGCTAGACCGCAAAGAGGGAGCCTTCTATGTCATGGCAGACGACCTGCTAGGCGGATTCTATGCAGCCGTCGTCATGCTGATTGCCAAAATCATATTTTTATGGGTAAGATAAAGCAGGAACTGGTAACCTTCGGAAAGGCTGAGCTGACAGCATCAATAGCCTCGATAGTAGACTTCGGACTGGCTTTCTTCCTCTCCGACATCATCGGAATATACTACGGACTAGCCAATGCCCTGGGCGTCATGAGTGGCGGAATCACCAACTGCACCCTCAACTACCGCTACGTATTCGGTGATTCCCAGCGCAAGAAGAAGAGCGTGGCCTGGCGATATTTCATCATCTGGGCCTTGAGCTGGACGCTCAATTCGGGGGGCACCATTGCCTTGACTGAAGCCATCAACCTGCATGAGCACATCAATATCCACTACATGATTCCAAAATGTGTGGTTTCGTTCCTTGTAGCTGTGCTGGTGAATTATCCCGGACAGAGGAAATTCGTGTTTAAGAAAAAAGACGAAGAAGAGGTTCCTGAAGGAAGGAATCCTGAAGACCTCCAATAAGAAGGAAAAAAGAATATTAGGAAATTACAAATGACAATAAACAAATGAATTACAGAGATTTCTTACAAAAAGTAATCTACGTGATGATCAATCCGCTCATCAAGGCGATGATAAAGATTGGAATCACGCCAAACATCGTGACGCTGGTAGGTTTTATCGGCAATATTCTTGCCACCTGCTTCTTTATTGACGCAGCGTGGATTCTGGGAATGGGCGGAGTCAACAGCGACCCTACCCTGATGACTGCCGGCACCAGCGACTATACTTATGCCGACTGTATGACGCTCATCGGATGGGGTGGATTTATCATTCTTGCCTCTGGTCTCTTCGACATGATGGACGGAAGACTGGCCCGTATGAGCGGCAAGAGCAGCCTCTTTGGTGCACTTTGGGATTCTACGCTCGACCGTTACAGCGAACTGGTCAGTCTCTTCGGCATCTGTCTGGTCTTCCTCCTTACCGACAAGGGCGAATGGTTCTGGATGGGCGTAATGACCTTTGCTGCCATGACGGGTTCCGTGATGGTAAGCTACGTTCGTGCCCGTGCAGAGGGTCTTGACATCGAGTGCAAGGTAGGATTCATGCAACGCCCGGAGCGAGTAGTAGTTACTGCCGTATCTGCAATCGTTACTGGCATTACCGGAGATTTATGGTGGTTGGCGAGCGGCATGATTCTCATCGCCATTTTTGCCAACATCACAGCATTCTGGCGCATCGCACATTGCTATCGAGTAATGAAAAAAAAATAAGAGAAAGTGTTTAGCATATATTTAATCATTCTATTGGTCGTGCTGATGGCTTGGAAGAAGACCCGCAACTTTGCCATCTACTTCCTGCCTTGGTTCCTCTTCGGAATCATCTACGATTCGATGCGCCTTTACCCGAACTATAAGGTAAACTCCATCGATGTAGTTCATCTGTATGAAGCAGAGAAATATCTCTTTGGAATAGCAGCCACTACAGCTGCCGAACTGCAGGCTGTAGCCGACCATACTAGCCTCATGATACCGGGTGAATACTTCAAGGTTCACAACTGCGGAGTAGCCGATTTCATGGCTGGTATCTTCTACCTGTGCTGGGTACCGGTACCTATCGCCTTCGCCATTTATCTCTACATCAAGAAGCAGTATTCCTGGTTCAGACGATTCTCATGGGCTTTTCTTCTGGTCAACATCATTGGCTTTATCGGCTATTATATCTACCCTGCAGCCCCACCTTGGTATGCGATGAACTACGGTTTCGAACCGGTTCTCCACACCCCGGGTAATGTGGCAGGTTTAGGAAGATTTGATGAAATGACTGGTCTTTCCATCTTTCATGGATTGTACGGAAAGAATGCCAATGTATTTGCTGCCGTTCCCAGTTTGCACGCAGCCTACATGTTCCTCACTACCATCTATGCAGTAATGAGCCATAGGCGTTGGTACACGATAGCCCTATTCGCTTTCATCTGCTTAGGAATCTGGTGGACAGCCGTTTATTCCGGCCATCATTACATCATCGATGTCATCTTGGGCATCCTCACCACCCTTATTGGTGTAATTCTGATGGAACTGGGAGGCTTGAAGGGCTTTCTGGGAGAAAGAAAGAACATACGGTATTAGGAAATAAAACAAAGCGCCTGACTCAGAATCAATTATCTAAGCCAGGCGCTTTTTTATCTTAAAATCGCATTTTCCATACAGTTTTATCTTATCTAACCATCACCTTACGGTAACATCTGCGACGACGATGCTGTTCGCTTTCCAGATATTGCCATTGGCTCTGTACACCTTTGTTGCTTTCCATCTGTGGCATAGCCTCAGCCCATTTAAATCCATAACGGTGATATTGCTCGATAAGATCGGCAAAGATCAAGGCATTGGCTCCCTTGGCACGATACTCAGGCAATACACCTATCAGGAGTAAATCTACCGTATCTGTGGCATGAAACTTCAGTACTTTCAGAATTTTCAACCATCCCCAAGGCAACAGTTTGCCATTCCCTATCTTCTGCAAAGCATCGGTAAAGGAAGGGAAAGATACGCCAAAACCTATTAATCTATTGCCATCATTACCATCAACAACACCCGTAACCAAATTCAAATCAGCCTTCTTGATATAATCATTTACATACTTATCTATCTGACTGTCCGTAAGTTGCTGAAAATCATAAAGGTCTTTATAGGTTTCGTTTACGATATGAAACACCTCTCGTCCCATACCACCCTTAACCAACTCTCGGGAAGTAAACTTATGCACATGCAGATTGTATCTTTTCTCTATCATCTCTGCAGTTCTGGCAAACTTGGCCGGGGTTTCCTCAGGCACCTTGATGCGATATTCCAGCCAGTCATTATCCTTCTCATAGAACGACATGTCTTCCATGTGGTTCTTATAATAAGGATAATTATAATTGATATACATGGTAGATTTATGATGGAATCCCTCAATGAGCAATCCTTCACGGTCCATATCCGTAAAGCCAAGCGGTCCTACACACTCAGTCATTCCCTTTGTGCGTCCCCAAGCCTCAACAGCATTCAATAAAGCCTGCGATACTTCTAAATCATCCACAAAATCAAACCATCCGAATCTCACCTGCTTCTTATTCCATTGTTCATTGGCACGGCGATTGATGATGGCAGCAACACGACCCACGATACGCGCCTCACCATCTACAGCCAGAAAATACTGCGCCTCACAGAATTCGAAGGCAGGATTCTTGCGCTTACTCAACGTATTCATTTCATCAAAGCGCAAGAAGGGAACAGCAAATTTATTGCCCTTATACAGTTCATAATAGAAGTTTACGAAGGCACGCAATCCCTTTCGGGTTGTTACTGGTATTATTCTTATATTGCTCATTACAGTTTTTACTCGATTATAATCAAATTCTGATCAGTATAATTAGTCCGTTTTATATAGCTATTCAGTCCGTACATCTTGTATTACAAGAAGATAGAGAACTACAAAACGTCTGCAAAAGTACTACATATTTTTGACAGAGGCAAGTTTTTAGTGCATTTTTATTAAAAAAGTTCACATAAATCCCATTATTGGGCGATAATCGAAAATAAAATAGTACCTTTGCATGGTCAAAAAAAAGAAGAAAACAGATTTTTCACAATGAAGAAAACAAGAGATAATTATACATTCCTGACCGAAGCTCCTGTGCACAAGGTTGTTTTCACGATGGCGATTCCTACCATCATCAGCATGCTGTCTACGAGTATGTACAATCTCGCCGACACCTATTTCGTGGGAAGCATCAATACCCAGAGCGTAGCGGCTGTGGGAATATCGTTTGCCATGATGGCGGTAATACAGGCTGTTGGCTTCTTCTATGGTCATGGAGCTGGCAATTATATCTCTCGTAAGTTGGGCGCAAAAGAGGAAGAAAATGCCAGAAAGATGGCAGCAACAGGCTTTGTTTTGAGCTTTCTTACAGGTTTGGTCATCGCAATTCTGGGTCAACTGTTTCTTACTCCACTCTGTCTTACCTTGGGTTCTACCCCCACCATCCTTCCCTATACAGAGCGCTATTTAGGCATCATCTTACTGGGTGCTCCTTTCATGACGACCTCGCTGACACTCAACAACATGATGCGTTTTCAGGGCAACACAATGTATGCGATGAAAGGCATCATGTCGGGCGTACTGCTGAATCTGATTCTCGCACCTTTGCTCATTCTTTATTTTGAACTGGGCATTACAGGTGCAGCCATCGCCACCCTCATCAGCCAATGTTTCGGTTGCTGCATTCTCTTTTGGATGACCCACAAAGGTCAGAATATCCGCATCCATCTGCGTAATTTCACCCCAAGCAAAACCTTTGCCAAAGAGATTATATTTGGCGGAACCCCATCCCTGTCAAGACAAGGCTTGGGAAGTATCGCCACCTTGGTATTAAATGTTGCAGCGGGAGCTTACGGAGATGCAGCCATTGCCGGCATGAGTATCGTTACTCGCATCTCATTCTTTACTTATGCTGTGGTAATCGGTTTGGGACAAGGATTTCAGCCGCTCTGTGGCTTCTGCTATGGTGCCAAACTATACAACCGTGTCAAGGAAGCTTATTATTACTGCATCAAGTGTGGCACCATATTCCTGGCAATCTGTGCCGTGATTGGCTTCATTTTCTCAGAGCCTATCATCGAACTATTCCGTGATGATGCCAAGGTAATAGAGGTTGGTTCCATGGCTTTGAAATGGCAGGTTATCAGTTTTCCTCTGGTTGCCACCATCGTACTTACCAACATGCTGATGCAGACCATCCGCAAGCCTATCCGTGCCAATATCGTAGCTTCAGCAAGAAGCGGTTTGTTCTTCATTCCGCTCATCTTTATCCTACCCCATTTCTTCGGTCTGCTAGGTGTAGAAATGTGTCAGGCATGGGCAGACTTCTGCTCCTTTGCAATAGCTATTCCGATAGCATGGAGTGCATTTAGAGATATGAGAAAGGTGTGAATGCCCATTCTTTGTTCTTTGAAAAAGTCATGGGATTATTAGCAAAAATCATGGCTGTCTTTTGGTTTTCTTGAAAGATTTTTGTAATTTTGCAGGCTGAAAGAAAGAAGAGAAATGGAGAAAGCAAAATATAGTATCGGACTCGATGTTGGCTCTACAACAGCCAAAGTTGCCGTTATCGATGGCAAGAAAAACTTGATTTACTCAAAATACGAACGCCATAACGCTCGTGTCAAAGAACTTGTGTCTCATTATTTCGATGAGATAAACCAGTTGATTGGCGATACAAAAGTGAATATCTGCGTTACGGGAAGCGTGGGCATGGCTACAGCAGAACAGCTGCAGGCTGAGTTTGTACAGGAAGTAGTGGCTGCCTCGGTTTATGCCCGTAAGGCTCATCCTGAGGCAAAGGCTCTCATCGATATCGGTGGAGAGGACGCCAAGGTAGTCTTCTTCAAGCCTAATGGAGGAATGGAACTCCGCATGAACGGAAACTGTGCCGGAGGTACTGGTGCATTTATTGACCAGATGAGCGTATTAATGGGAGTAGACAACCAGAAAATGAGCCAGTTGGCTATGAACGCCCAACATGTTTATCCGATGGCAGCCCGCTGTGGTGTCTTCGCCAAGACCGATATCCAGAATCTCATGGCACGTAATCTCCCAGAAGAAGACATTGCGGCCAGTATCTTTCATAGCATCGCCGTACAAACTGTGGTGACGCTTTCTCATGGCATCGACTTCGAGGCTCCTATCCTACTTTGCGGTGGTCCGCTGACCTTTCTCCCAGCACTCCGCAAAGCATTCTGCGACTATATGCAGCTGTCAGTAAATGATTTCATCGTATCAGAAAATAGCAATCTGATTCCTGCGCTGGGATGCGCCTACCGTAATTCTCCCACAGATTCCGCAGATTCTACAGATGCTTCTGATTCTGACGGAATCCAGTTTTCCATACTCAGAAAGCGCTTACATCAGGAAATAAAGGTTGAGTGGAACAGTAGCTTGGAACCTTTGTTTAAAAACGAAATGGAGCACGATAAATGGCTCCAGTCAAAAGCAAGATTCGCTACCGAAACCCATCCTCTGGCAAAAGGTAAGCAGCAGGTGGTTATCGGTATTGATTCCGGCTCCACTACGACCAAGATTGTGGCAGTTAGAATGGGAAACAATACGGATACAGATGCGAAATCTGCCCAAAAGGACAAGGGCGATATTGTCTTTACAAACTATCGTCTGAACCTAGGCAACCCTATTAAGGCTGTAGCCGATGGTCTGAACGCCCTGAAGCAGGAAGCAGAACATAGAGGGGCTGAACTGGAAATCGTAGGCTCTTGTTCTACCGGCTATGGCGAGGAACTGATTAAGGCTGCATTCGGACTTGACAGCGGCATTATCGAAACCATGGCACACGAACGGGCAGCAGCATCACTCATGCCTGACGTCAGTTTCATCCTTGATATTGGCGGACAGGACATGAAGGCTATCTTCGTAGAAAAAGGTGCTGTAGTTAGAATGGAACTCAACGAGGCATGCTCTTCCGGTTGCGGAACCTTCATACAGACTTTTGCCAATAACATGGGATATTCTGTAGGTGATTTCGCCAAACTTGCCTGCCAGTCTAAAGCTCCTTGCGACCTGGGTACCCGCTGTACGGTCTTTATGAATTCCAAGGTAAAGCAGGTTCTCAGAGAGGGGGCTTCGGTGGCTGACATTTCTGCCGGAATCTCTTATTCGGTTATCAAGAACTGTCTTTATAAAGTACTGAAACTTCATGGTAACGAAAACCTTGGAGGAAAAATCGTCGTACAGGGTGGTACCATGAGAAACGATGCTGTGGTAAGAGCTTTCGAATTGCTGACCCACACAGAGGTGGCGCGAAGTAACATGCCGGAATTAATGGGTGCCTACGGCTGTGCCCTGCATGCTGCAACAGATTACCTATCAAAAGATTCGCAAGATGGTCTATCGGAGGATTCTGCGCAATTACCATCTTCATCCAATAAGAATGCCCGCAGCATCGACAACCTTCTGAATCTCGCTCATTACGAGACCAAACAGTTGCAATGTAAAGGCTGTGAGAACCATTGCTATGTTTCTCGCTACACCTTCGCTGGTGGCAATAAGTTTTACTCGGGAAACAAGTGTGAACGAGTATTTAACAACAAGGGTGCAAATGAGATAAAAGGTAAGAATATTTACGAATATAAATATCACTTACTCTTTGACGGTAAGGAAATTAAGCACTTTGATATCACAAAACGCCACATTAAGGTTGGTATCCCCCGCATTCTCAACATGTATGAGGATTTTCCGTTCTGGAATGCCCTGCTTCATGCAGCAGGTTTCGATGTCATTCTCTCTTCTGATTCAACCTTCAGCCAGTATGAAGGAGCCTTGAATACAGTTATGAGCGACAACATCTGCTTCCCAGCCAAGTTGGCTCACAGTCATCTCAAAGAGCTTAATGAGAACCCGGAGGTAGACCGCATTCTGATGCCATACGTAGTATATGAGCATAATGACGACCCGAAGAATACGCTGAACAGTTTCAACTGTCCTGTTGTTTCGGGCTATAGCGATGTCATCAAATCGGTAATTGATCTGAAGAAACCGATAGATTCTCCAGTCATCAACTTTGCACAATCCAAGGCTTTGGAAAAGCAAATCGTGGATTATCTCAAGAAGTTGGGAGTAGATAGAAAGACTGCCCGAAAGGCCTTGAGAGAAGCGCTCTATGCGCAAGCTGCCTATTCAGCAGAAATCAAGACGAAAGCTTGGGAGATTCTCAATCAGAACGAGGAAAAGCCTCGTCTTACCATTCTCCTAGCGGGTCGTCCTTATCATACCGACCCACTGATTCAGCACAAGTTGAGCGAGATGATTGCGAACCTAGGAGTCAACGTAATTAGCGAAGACATCGCCAGAGGCTCATCAGACAATAACGATGCATACAACAGCCAGCCAGAGACTTACCTCGTCAAGCAATGGGCGTATATGAACCGTATCATGAAGGCTGCACAATGGGCATCCGAACAGGGCAACAATGTACATTTTGTACAGATGACTAGCTTCGGTTGCGGACCTGACAGCTTTATTCAAGACGAGATTCGCGACATCATGAGACGCCACAACAAGCCTTTCACGCTTTTGAAGATAGATGATGTCAGCAATATCGGCTCCCTGAAACTCCGTGTCCGCTCGCTGATAGAAAGTCTAAAAGGTCAAGCCAGTCATCAAACTCAATGCTCAAAACTCAATGCTCAAAGACTAGAACAGACCAAGGTTTTCACCAAGCAGGATGTGCATCGCAAGATTCTAGCTCCGTTCATGACCGAGTATCTCACTCCTATCATTCCTCCAATCCTGAAGCTGATAGGTTATGATGTAGAAGTTTTGCCTATGAGCGATGAAGCTAGTGCAGAAATTGGCTTGAGATTCGCCAACAATGAGGTTTGCTATCCTGCAACACTCATCGTGGGCGACATCATCAAAGCCTTGAAATCAGGCAAATACGACCTCAAGAGCACAGCAGTAGTAATGAGTCAGACGGGTGGACAATGTCGTGCAACCAACTATGCAGGCCTCATCAAACGGGCGATGATTTCCAACGGTTTCCAGGATGTACCATTACTCACACTAGGCGTGACAGCCTCGACAGGCGAAGCTTCCGGTTCTACGGATGATAAGCAAGACTATAATGAGCAGGATGGCTTCAACGTGCCTTGGCTAAAATACAGCCAGATTATCGTTACCGCCATTTTCTATGGCGATGCAATCAACGAAATGTACAACGCCTGCATTGCAAGAGAACGGAAACCTGGAATTGCCAAGGAGCTACGGGATAAGTACATACGTCTTATCGATGAGCCTATTGTGCGAAACTCAGCAAAAGGTCTCATCAAGCTCCTGGAACAGGCTGCAGAGGAATTCAACCAGATGACGCTCGACAAGAACGTACCCAAAGTGGGTATCGTAGGCGAAATCTTCTTGAAATTCAATCCTTTTGCCCATCAATACCTAGAGCGATACATCATCTCTAAGGGCATCGAGGTTGTACCACCACTACTCGCTCCATTCTTCCTACAGGAATTCGTGAATGTAGAGATACAGAAGCACATGCGACTAAGCTGTACAAAGATACCCGACTTCATCATCAAGGGCGCTTATCAGGCCTTGATAGGCAGAAGATTACGCCAGGTGAACAAGGCTGCTAGCAAGTTCCGCTACTTCCGTCCATTCACTAACATTTATGATGATGCGAAGGATGTGCAAGGGTTGGTTTCTCTTGCAGCCCAGTTTGGAGAAGGCTGGCTCCTGCCTGCCGACATTGTGGGTTATATCCGAGACGGAGTGAACAACATCATCTCGCTCCAGCCTTTTGGCTGCATTGCTAACCACGTAATTTCCAAAGGAATAGAAAAGCGGTTACATGAGCGTTTTCCTCAACTGAACCTGGTATCCCTCGATTTCGATTCGGGAGTTTCAGAAGTAAATGTCACCAACCGATTGCTGCTCTTTTTAGACAGTATCACAGAATAGAAGCAGGAAAAGCAGATTCCGTATTTTAGTGAATCTGCTTTTTCTGTTTCTTTTATTCTACAAAAAAGCAAAAAACAGCCATCATTTTTTTGCAATTCAAGAAATAAATCGTATCTTTGCACTCGAATTTTATTGATACATGAAGAAAATGAGTAAAGATACATTAACTCATCAGCTGACAGAGACCATCGACGAGCTTTCTTGCGCCGATTCATTAAAAGGTCTATTCCATCAGCACAGAGACGGAAATCCACTTCCTTCGGGCAAGGCGCTCGAAGATATTATCAATCTGTCTCGTTCCATACTCTTTCCAGGATATTTCGGCAATTCTTCCGTAAATATCTCCACTATCAAATATCATATTGGAGTAAGAGTAGAGAAACTCTACGAGATGCTTGCAGAACAGATTCTCGCCGGACTCTGCTTCGCCAATGATTGCGAAACTGAGACACAGGCTGAACTGCAGCATCAGCGTGCCAAGGCTGGCGTCATCGCAGCCAAAGCCATCATGGAGTTTCCAAAACTTCGTAAAATTCTCGCCACCGACGTGGAGGCTGCCTATAATGGAGACCCTGCGGCAATGAGCCACGGAGAAATCATCTCCTGCTATCCTGTCATCAAGGCGATAACCAACTATCGTATCGCTCATGTACTTCACCTGCTCGGTGTGCCACTCATCCCCCGTATGATGACCGAATTGGCACATTCAGAGACCGGTATCGATATCAATCCAGAGGCTACCATCGGCCACCACTTTACCATCGACCATGGAACGGGTGTGGTAATCGGAGCCACCTGCATTATCGGCAACAACGTGAAACTCTACCAGGGTGTAACCCTAGGAGCCAAGAGTTTTCCACTCGATAAGGACGGCAACCCTATCAAGGGAATCCCTCGTCACCCTATCCTGGAAGACGATGTCATCGTCTATGCCAATGCTACAATCCTCGGTCGCATCACCATCGGAGAAGGCTGCGTAGTGGGAGCTAACGTATGGGTAACCAAGGATATGAAGCCAAAAACGAAGAAATATAAAAAAGAAAAACAAAGTTTATTAGATATAGAATTCAATAATGGAACAGGAATTTGAACTCATTGCCAAGACCTTCATGGGCCTCGAGCCTGTCTTGGCTGAAGAGCTCACCCAGTTGGGTGCCAATAATGTACAGATCGGTCGCCGCATGGTGTCTTTCACAGGCGACAAGGAAATGATGTATCGTGCTAACTTCCAGTTGCACACAGCCATCCGTATCTTAAAGCCTATCAAGCACTTCAAGGCTCGTTCTGCCGAAGAAGTGTATGATCAGATTCAGAAGATCAAGTGGGATGACATCTTGGACGTGAAGAAGACTTTCTCTGTAGACTCAGTAGTTTACTCAGAGGAATTCCGCAACTCACGCTTTGTTACTTACAAGGTAAAAGATGCTATCGTAGACTGGTTCCGCGAGAAGCAGGGCACACGTCCTAACATCAGCGTATCCAACCCAGACATCCGTCTTAATATCCATATCGCAGAAGATAACGCTACCTTGAGTCTTGACTCTAGTGGCGAGAGCTTGCACCGCCGTGGCTACCGCCAGGAGCAGGTTGAGGCTCCATTGAACGAGGTTCTGGCTGCAGGTATGATTCTGATGACCGGCTGGAAGGGCGAATGCGACTTCATCGACCCGATGTGCGGTTCAGGTACCATCGCTATCGAGGCTGCCCTCATTGCCCGCAACATCTCTCCAGGTGTATTCCGCAAGGAGTTTGCCTTCGAGAAGTGGAACGATTTCGATCAGGATCTCTTCGACATGATTTACAACGATGACTCTCAGGAACGCGAGTTCGAGCACCATATCTACGGTTATGATGTAGATATGAAGGCTGTGAACACTGCCAACCTCAACGTGCGTGCAGCCGGACTGAGCAAGGATATCACCATCGCACAGCAGGACTTCAAGAACTTCACTCAGCCAGCAGAGAAGAGCATCATCGTGATGAACCCTCCATACGGTGAGCGTATCTCTACCCCTAACCTCTTGAATACCTACAAGATGATTGGCGAGCGCTTCAAGAAGGCTTTCGCAGGCAATGAGGCTTGGGTATTGAGTTACCGCGAGGAATGCTTTGAGCAGATTGGTCTGAAGCCATCTATCAAGATTCCTGTATACAACGGAAGTTTGGAATGCGAATTCCGCAAGTACGTGATGTTCGACGGTAAGATGAAGGAATTCCGCTCTGAAGGCGGTATTGTCAAGACCGAAGCCGAGAAGCGCGAAATGGCTCAGAAGCACCGTTTCAAGAAAGAGCGCGAGTTTAAGAAACGCGTAAGCGAGGAGACAGAAAACGAGGATGCAGACATCCGCAGCTTCCAGTTCCATAGCCATCGCCTGGAAGACTTTGAAAAGCGCCGCAATGAGATTCGCCGTGGCGGACGAAGCCACAATGATGATGACCGCAAGGGCGGACGCAGCTTCGGCGGAAAGCGTGGCGACAAGCGTGGCGGATTCAAGGGAGACCGTCGCGGTGGTCGTGATTTCGGAGGAAAGCGTGGTGGCAAGCCTAGCTTCAACACCGATTTCGATGATGAGGATTAAAAACTACGCATCAAACTATACAAGACCTTGACGTGGCATTCCACCACATCAAGGTTTTTATTCATTCAATCAACAAACAAAATAACAATGAATCTAAAGAATTCAATTTATAAATTATCTTTTGCAGCAATGATTTCCATGATGGCAATGAATGCAACCGAGATACAGGCTCAGGGCGTGGTTCCTGCACAGAA
>ERZ1035051.126-NODE-126-length-32421-cov-6.338720_pt1 | contig 32421 bp, 21 predicted proteins | sample MGYA00520586_ERZ1035051 | MGnify/ENA primary metagenome ERZ1035051 (study PRJEB33766, sample SAMN09781692) | gut metagenome | biome: gut microbiome | host: Homo sapiens | place: Madagascar | study: EMG produced TPA metagenomics assembly of the PRJNA485056 data set...
TATTAAAATAATTGATATCATCCTTATACTTAAATATACTATATATAATAATTAAGATTATTAAATTGTAATTTAATTATAATTAAGAATACAAATAAATCATAAGATAGAGAGGAAACAAGAATTATGGAAAAGACCATGGACAAAATCGTACAGGTAGCAAAAGCAAGAGGATTTGTATATCCGGGCTCAGAAATTTACGGAGGCCTTGCAAATACATGGGATTATGGAAACCTGGGCGTAGAGCTTAAAAACAACGTAAAAAGAGCTTGGTGGAAGAAATTTATCCAGGAGAATCCTTATAATGTAGGTGTGGACTGTGCCATCCTCATGAATCCTCAGACATGGGTTGCATCAGGACATCTCGGCGGCTTCTCAGATCCGCTTATGGATTGTAAGGAGTGCCATGAGCGATTCAGAGCAGACAAAATCATTGAGGATTTTGCGCAGGACAATGGTATTGAGCTTGAGACATCAGTTGATGGCTGGACAAATGAGCAGATGGTAGACTTCATCAAGGAGCACAATGTTCCATGTCCGTCATGCGGCAAGCACAATTTCACAGATATCAGACAGTTCAACCTCATGTTCAAGACCTTCCAGGGTGTTACAGAGGATGCTAAGAATACAGTATATCTGCGTCCTGAGACAGCACAGGGTATCTTTGTAAACTTTAAAAATGTACAGCGTACATCACGTAAAAAGATTCCGTTCGGTATCGGACAGGTTGGTAAGTCATTCCGTAACGAGATTACACCTGGTAACTTCACCTTCAGAACACGTGAGTTCGAGCAGATGGAGCTTGAGTTTTTCTGCGAGCCTGGAACAGATCTTGAGTGGTTCCAGTACTGGAGAGGCTTCTGCCGTGATTGGCTCATTTCTCTCGGAATCAAGGAGGAGGAGATGAGACTGCGTGACCATGATCCTGCAGAGTTAGCCTTCTACTCAAAGGGAACTACAGATATCGAGTTCTTATTCCCATTCGGATGGGGTGAGCTGTGGGGCATTGCCGATCGTACAGATTATGACCTCGGACGTCATCAGGAAGTTTCGGGACAGGATCTTACATACTTCGATGACCAGAAGAATGAGAAATATCTGCCATACGTTATCGAGCCATCACTCGGTGCAGACCGTGTAGTACTTGCTTTCCTTTGCGCAGCTTATGATGAGGAGGATATCGGTACACCGGAGAAGCCGGATGTAAGAACAGTATTCCATTTCCATCCTGCACTTGCACCTGTAAAGATTGGAGTGCTTCCGCTGTCAAAGAAGCTCAATGAGAGTGCTGAAAAGGTATTTGCGCAGCTTTCAAAGACATACAACTGTGAGTATGATGACAGAGGAACAATCGGAAAGAGATATCGCCGTCAGGATGAAATCGGAACACCATTCTGCGTGACATATGATTTCGACTCAGAGGAAGACCATTGCGTAACAGTACGTGACCGTGACACAATGGAGCAGGAGCGTATCGCAATTGATGAGCTTGATGCTTATTTTGCAAAGAAATTTGAATTCTAATTTTATAATATAATACAGATAATAAATGACAACCAAAGATATAGTAAGCTATTCTTTGGTTGTTTTGATATATGGAGATTGTGAATATGGAAGCAAAAGAATTAAAGAAGCTTAGCAGAAGTGAGCTGCTAGAGATGCTTTTAGACAGAAGTAAAGAGGTTGAACACTTAAGAAAAGAGCTTGACGAGACAAAAAAACATATTCAGACACTTGAGCGTGAGGTAAAGACATCGGGTGATATCAATGCTGCAATTAATAAACTCACGTCAGCAACAGAGGAAATCCAGAAATTTGCTGCCGTAATATCCATGGCTTCAAATAATCTGACAAGAAAATAATATAGAAGCAATATTTTGTGGTTATGAAATGGATAATTGGACAAAAGAATGATAGAAAAAATATATAAAAAGGCAATATATGCTCTGGCAAGAGCTGCCGTAAAGTACATTGAGCTAAGAAAAAAAAGAGAACAGAAGAAAATTAAGCAGAATAAATCAGCTAACCTTACAAATTCGACAAAAAGCTACACAGATGCTGAATACAATAAAAAGGTAGTTGCAGAGATTGATCAAAACAACGATGCGGCTAATGCAGAAAGCAAAAACGATATTGATGTAGTGGATTTAAGCAAAGACGAGGAGTTAAAGGATGTCGAACACAAACCACTTACCAATGAGGATAGGCTTGATTTACTTTTGGCACAGATGATGGAAACACCTGTTAAGTCATCTGAAGAAGTAACGCAGGTACAAAAGCAGACACAAGATGTTGATGAAAATATATCACAGGAAATCGCGGAAATAATTCCGGTCAAATATGTAACACCGGCGCCAGACATAACTCCTGATATAGAAAAAAATATTGAAATAGAGAAGGAATTTCAGCAGACTAAAAAGGAAAACCGGCCGGAGGATATATCTGTACATATAGAAAAGGAAATATCAAGGAAGGTTTCAGAAGAAAACAGAGTTGAGAATAAAGAAGTTGAGAATAAAAGTGCTGAGAAGACTGAAGATACATCGGGCTATCGCAGTATCATGACAGACGACTATGACCGTTATAGCGATGATCTTGGCATAAAGGAGCTACGTCAGGAGCTAAGAAGAGTGAAGTATAACAACAAATTTGCAGCAACACTCTTCAATACCGTAGGAACACTTGTGGTAGTGGCAGCGGCAGCAATATTGGTCGCAAACCTGTGGCTTCCGATTTTGCAGGTGACCGGAACCTCTATGTCACCGACGTTACAGGAGGGACAGGTGCTTATGGCATCAAAGGGGCATGACTTTAAAACAGGTGATGTCATAGCTTTTTATTACAATAACAAGATACTTGTAAAAAGAGTTATTGCGATGCCGGGTGACTGGGTCAATATATCGGATGATGGAACTGTTTACGTAAACGATATTGCGATTGATGAGCCGTATCTCAAGGAAAAAGCTTTAGGAGACTGCAATATAGAGCTGCCTTATCAGGTTCCGGAGTCGAAAATTTTCGTGATGGGCGATAACAGAAGCGTATCACTTGACTCGAGAAATACAGCTATAGGCTGTGTCTCAGAGGAACAGGTGGTCGGCAAAATCACATTTGCCATCTGGCCGTTGTCTAAAATTGGCAAAATTGATTAGTGTTATTTGGAACTTTTTGGTAAAAAAATAGAAAATTCCGATTTAAAGTCCCGTGTGACCGTTGTGTGACCAAAAGGGTGTAATATATTAGCTGTTGAATAACGATTAAGAGATTAATTAAATGAAATTATATATAACTCTATGAAAGGAGGATGCAGAATGGATAAGGATATGGAACGTCTCGGCAAAGAACGGCTTAAAAGAGTGAGAAGACGTAGACAGCTTGCTACATTTATTATTTCGATGGCTGTTATAGTGCTGGGCATTACTGCATACAGACTTATACAACCTGCATCGGCAGCAGATCAGAATCAGAAGGATTTTACCATAGATAATGTCACAGAAAACTATGTTAATCTTCAAAAACTGCAATCAAATGGCTCATATACCAAAATGTCAAGTGAGGGCAAACCGGTGGACTGGAACGGCGAGAAGTTCAAGCTTGAGGTTCAGCTGGACTTTGGAATCGGAAAGAATGATACGGTAGATGCCAATGGCAATACTGTTAAGAATTACTATTATGTCTATGATCCATCGGTGACAATTCCGGATGAGCTGTGCAATTACTGGAAGACAAAATGTGATGACAACGGCGATAAAGAACAGTTTCAGTACAGATATATCAAGAATGAGGATGGTACATATGCAATTCTTATCAAGTTTGTAGATGGTTATATTGAGGGTAACAGCAGCGATATAAATGGCTGGGCAAAGGTAGAAGCTTTTGGTGAGGGCAAGACCAATGATTCCGGTGATGTGAATATCTATATCGGTGGTGATGTCACAATAACAGTAGACAAGGATAATATCCACTGGAATGGAAATGATTCCTTAAACTACGATATTTCAGTAAAGAAGAGCAATACAAATAATAATAATATTGGTATTGATGAAAATGGTAATTATTATGTTGAGTTTACTGTGGATGTGTCTTCCGGAAAAGGTACACCTGATGATATCGAAATCACAGATGAATTTAACGGCAATGGTATGAGGGTTGATACTACCGGATTTACCTACAGTATAAAGAAAAACGGTCAGGCAGTTGACAGTAGTTATACTGCAACAGCGACAGGAAAGAATGACCCGGCAGATGCGGGAAAGGCAACACTTACTGCAAAGCTTCCAAAATTAAGTGCAGGTGAGAGCTGTTCTATTACATACAGGTATTACCTGACCAATGCCGGAGATTTGGGAAATAATGCTGCATGGCAGGCAACTAATTTCGTTACCGGTAAATCAACAGACCAAAAATCAAAAGAAACTGTCATAGATACATCAAGCAGCTACGTGAAGTATTACAAAAATCTGATAGAGAAATCCGGTAAATATGATAAGACTAATAACCGAATTATCTGGACGGTTACAGTAAATAAAAGCTGTGAGGATATTGCGGGAGCTGTCCTGACAGATGATATGTTTGATAAAATTACAGGCATTGACATATCACCTAGTGCTGGATATACAATTAACAAGGACAGCAGTGGCAAGGTGACATCGGTTACATTTAATCCTACAGATGGAAATAAGAACTGTAATAAGTATACTGTCAAATATTATACAGACGCATTGCAGACATTTGATGACCAGAAATTTAGTAATAAGGCCACCCTTACTAAGGATGATAAGTCATATGATGATTCTTCAAGTGTAAATGTTCCAAAAACAAAGCAGGATATTACGAAGAGACTTGTTGATGCTCAAAAGACAGATAATGGGCTGTATACTTTAAAGTGGGAGGCAAAATTTACAATTCCGGCATCGGGATTTCCTAAGGAGTTTGGCATTGCTGATACAATGTCATCCAAATCCCAGAAGAATTGTCATTACATGACTTATACCCAGATGAATGATTTTGTAAGTCAGGTTAAGGAAAAGTTTGATGGATATATCGGTGACATTACTGTTAAATATCTGGATAAGAATAATAAGTCAAAAACGGCCGATTTTAGTATATTATCAGAAGCTGATGACTACAGATTTACCTCGGTAAATATCAGCTTTAATAAGGATTATCCGATAAGCAACAGTGAAAGGACAGTCGCATTTACATACAGCACAACCGCCGACACAACGCCAAGTGGAAGAGTTGAATATGTGAATAAATTTGAAGCTTTAAATTCAAGTGCATCTGCATCTTACAGCCATACGACATCAAAGATTGTAAAGACTGATGGAAATGGTAATACAAGTCAGACTTATTTGAAAACAACAGAAAGCGATGGAACACTCACATGGCGCGTTGATGTACTTATGGATGCCGATGCAACAGAGTATACCATCACTGATAAGCTTCCGGATGGTGTCACACTGCAGAGCGTAAAGACAATGCTGGCATATCCGAATAACGATGGCTTTACATATCCTGACTTTGACGGTACATTGTATACCGTAACTGACGGCGACTGGTTCATAAACGGAATTCAAACAAGTACAACGTTAGATGAGTCCACTAATACCGTTGTTACAAGGGTTACAAAACCTGATGAGAACAATACAACGATACATGGTTGGTTTGAGAACTCTCACATATATGTAGTATACAAGTGTACGATAGATGATTTTGAAAATTTCGAGGCAGGTAAATCAGTGGATTATAAGAATATAGCCACAGCATCCTCAAATACAAACAGCAAAATCGGATGGGTTCATCAGACACAGACCATGTCAAAGCCTGGCGAGTCTGGTAGTGATAATCCTACTGAGGGCGACAAGGTTGTTTCCAAGAACTTCAAGTGGGATGAGGATAATCACAGGCTGCGTTATACAGTTATAATAAACCATGATGGCAAGGACTATCTGCCTAATAGTGATACATTAAAGCTGACAGATGTGCTTCAATTCCAGACTATGACATACAGTCCACAGGCATTGTGGTATATAGATCTAATGCCGGCTACTGTTCAGTTCAGGCAGGCAATAAAGCAGGATGATGGCACATACAAAGCAGGCGATACGGTAGATGGCTGTAAGTGGGCGTATACAACTAAAGATGGTACGTATGAATGGAATGATACATCATACAGGACAATCAGTGCAGATATACCTGATGGCAAGGCGATAATGCTTACTTATACATATCAGGTGAATGCAAAGGTGCTTGGTACGCCGGATCAATACAATCCTATAAAGATGGATGTCAGCAATACAGCAAAGCTTGAGGGCGTCGAAAAAGGAGAAGACAGAAAGGATAACCAGACTGTTTACAAAGAGTTAAAATCATCTGCCGGAGTAATTAAGAGTAATACATTTACCTTGTATAAGGTAGATAAGACTAATTATGGAAAGCAGCTTGAGGGCGCAGAGTTTGAGCTGTTTGGATACACATCGGATGGTTCATACAAGTCGTTAGGCAAGTATACCACTGATAAGAACGGCAGAATTGATATCAGTATGAGTACTGATAATCTGGAGTATAATACGCAGTATTATATAGTTGAGACAAAGGCTCCGGATGGTTATATACTCTCGACTGAGCCTCATAATGAGTATTTCTATTTCAGTGCAGATACCTCGGCGCATCCTGTTATAGCTGAAAACAGCTCATTACAGGGAAGTGATATGGCGAAGGTAAATACACCGTACTATTATGAGGATGTAGCTGTTTCGACAACAAGCATTTCGGTTGATAAAAAATGGACTGATTCTAAGAATAATCCGTTAGATAAGACTGATGGAAAGATCTTTCTGCAGCTGCATCAGGTGGATTCGGCTGGTAATGATAAGAAGTATGGCAATCCGGTTGAGGTGACAGCAGATTCGGCAGGTGAATGGTCATATGTATTTGAAAATCTGCCATTGCAGAGTGTAGATGAAAATGGTATTCTGACCGGTACCACATATAGATATTATGTGACAGAGGTTGGAATAAATCAGAACAACAGTATGTCAGGCTATGATGTTTCATATATATTTAAGGATATAAATGGTACTCAAATCACAAAGACTGATGCAAACGTTGCACCGGGCAGCGCCAATGCAATAGAGTCCGGTACTGTTGAGATTACAAACAAACTCATAGAGTATCAGCTTCCGGAAACAGGTGGAAGCGGTAACAGATGGTTGTATATGTTAAGTGGAGTTGTGCTTATAGCAATAGCTGCAATAACACTTTTCTATAAAAAACATAAAACATTATAAAAAGGAGAATGCAATATGAAAACAATCAAAAGAAGCATTGCTTTAGTTCTTGCGATGATACTTACACTTGCAATGAGCGTTACAGTATTTGCTGAGGGCGAAAGCGCCAAAAAAACATTTACCATCACGGTTAATAATGCAAAGGCAGGCCACACTTATGAGGCTTACCAGATTTTAAAGGGTGACCTTTCAGAATCAGAGAAAACACTTTCAAACGTAGGCTGGGGTAGCGGTATCAAGGAAGACAAACAGACAGATCTTGAGTCTAATAAGGATGCAAAAGCTTATGTAGAGAAGCTTTCAGGAATGCAGTCAAACTCTTCAGCCCTTAAGGCAGAGGCACAGAAAATTGCTCAAGCTTTAAGCACTACAGCAGCAGGTTCTGTTTCAGTAACACAGGACAATGCCAAGACTGAGATTACAGGACTTGAGCCTGGTTACTATCTCATCAAGGATAGGGACAGCTCTTTAACAGGTGACGAGGCTTACACAGAGTATATTCTCAATATCGTTGCTAATACAACAATCACACCAAAGACAGATGTACCTTCTGTTGAGAAGAAAGTAAAAGATACAAATGACACAACAGGTGATACAACCGGATGGCAGGATTCAGCCGATTATGATATCACAGATGCAGTTCCATTCCAGCTTACAGCTACATTACCTGTAAATGTTGAGTCATATAAGTCATATTTCCTCAAATTTGATGATACTCTTTCACAGGGACTTGATTTCAATGAGGGAACTGTTACTGTCAAATTAGGTGATAAGGATGTTACATCATTCTTTACAACAAATTATGACGCTGCTAGCAAAAAGCTTACTTTTACATGTGACAACATTTTAGCAGAGGGATTTGAAGCTAAAAATGGTGATAAGGTTGTAGTTGAGTATAATGCAACTCTCAATGATAATGCTGTTATCGGCTCAAAGGGAAACCCAAATAAGGTTAAGCTTGAGTTCTCTAACAACCCTAACAATGGCGGAGAGGGAGACAAAGGTGAGACTCCGGAAGATACAGTAATCGTATTTACATACAAGGTTGTAATCAACAAGGTAGATGAGAACAATAAAGCACTCGATGGTGCAGAGTTCACTCTTTATAAAAAGATTAAAGGCGAAGCAGACAAAGAAATCAAAGCGGTAATTTCCGGTGATAAGAATGATGTCTTCACATTCAGCGGTCTTGATGATGGTGATTATGTACTTAAGGAGACAAAGACTCCTGATGAATACAATACTGCAAATGATATTGCATTCACAATCACAGCAGACCACTCAATTGAGTCTGATGCTCCTGAGCTTAATTCATTAAGCGGAGATAAGGTGACAGGTAATATTATACTTAAAGCAGATAAAGCTGAGGGCAGCTTAAGCACACCTGTACAGAACTTAAAGGGCTCAGTCCTTCCTTCAACCGGTGGTGCCGGACGTGTTGCAATTTATGTAATCGGTGCTATATTAGTTGTAGGTGGCGGAATTGTTCTTGTAACAAAGAAGCGTGTTAAATAATATCATTTTATGATAAAATATATCTGCCATGAGCCACTTTAGTGGTTCGTGGCAGTTACAATAGGCATAATTATATGCAAATGATAACAGTAAGGAGAGTGCTATGAGAAGAAAATTATCAACTATTTTGTTTGTCATAGTGTTTCTTGCAGGACTGTCCTTACTGCTATATCCGACGGTGAGTGATTACTGGAATTCATTCCATCAGTCAAGGGCAATTGCAAGCTATGTCGATGCAGTAGACAATACAGATGAACAGAAGCTTGAAGAAATGAGACAGGCGGCAGAGGCTTACAATGAAAAGCTATTAAGCAAGCAGGACAGATATGATATGTCTGATTCGGACAGAGTAGAGTATGAAAGCCTACTTGATGTATCTGGCACAGGAGTCATGGGCTATGTTGAGATTCCGTCCATCAATGTCTCATTGCCGATTTACCACGGCACAGACAATACAATACTTCAGATAGGTGTTGGCCATATCGAGGGTACATCGCTTCCGGTTGGCGGAGCAAGCACACATTGTGCTGTTTCAGGACACAGAGGACTTACGTCATCTAAGCTTTTTACGGATATTGACCAGATGGCAGAGGGTGACACCTTCAAGCTGTATGTGCTTGGCGAGACACTGACCTACGAGGTTGATCAGATAAGGATTGTTTTACCAGATGAGCTTAATGACTTAAAGATCGAAGAAGGGCAGGATTACTGTACTCTTATCACATGTACACCGTATGGTGTGAATTCCCACAGGCTTCTTATCAGAGGTCACAGGATTGCAAATGATGCACAGGGACTTATTGTCGAGGATGTAAAGCAGGTACAGCCGTTACATGAAGCCATAGTGCTTGGCATTTTGTTTCTGGTTTTGTATATTATAATTTGTAAGATACTTAGTAAAACGATATTGTATAGATTCAGATAGAATCAGGAAGGAGGAAAAATGCACAATAGTATAAAAAGAGCTGTCAGTATAGTTATAGCAGCGATTGTCTTGTTTTCCCTGCCATGTGGAAGCATTTTTGCAAGGACGCATATTGATATTGATAAGAAATGCTCTATAACAGTTGATATCCCTGATACATGGGAGGATCTGTACACTGTGGATTTTCCCGTAGAGCTTTACAGAGTGGCAGATGTAGATGAGAATGATGTATACACTGCAACGAAGCAGTTTGCTGAGCTGGCTAAATCTATATCAGATATCAGCAGCAAAACTACCGCAGATGACTGGGAAAAGATGGCAAAGACTGCTGCGGACATTGCAGACAAAGGTTCTCTGACAGCAGATGAGAAAATAGATGTTTCAAACGGAAGGGGAACCGTCACAGGTGTTAAGACGGGACTGTATCTGGTGTATGCAAAGCCGGCTAATTCGGCAAGATTTGGATACACATTTGTGCCGTATCTGGTTTCGGCTCCTAATAATGAGTTTGCCATGACAGGAAGCGGCTCAGATTCATGGATATATGATGATATTGATATCGAGCTGAAGCCTGAACAGACCGGGCTTATGGGAAGCTTACAGATTAACAAGACATTAAAGACATACAATACAGCACTCGGTGAGCCGGTGTTTGCATTTGATGTTGAGGCCTACGACAGGGATGGCAATGTGGTGTTTTCCGATATTGCGTCAATCAGATTTGACAGTACAGGAGCTAAGAGCGTAGTTATTGACAATATTCCGGCAGGGTCAAGGGTGATTGTAAAGGAGGTATATGCCGCTGGCAGTTATCAGGTGACCTCCTCAGACAGCATAGAGACACAGATTGTGGCCGGTGAGACCGCAGATGTTGATTTCACAAACGATTACAACGACAAATTGATTTATAGTACCGGTGTCGTAAACCATTTTGAGTATGACGGAACCGGATGGGAATGGGTGCAGAATTAATGAAAAAATTATCAGAGTCTTGTAAAAAACTTAATAGAAATCATCGTATTCTTGTATGTGCAGTGTTTGCTGCTACACTCATTGTCTGTGGTGTTTCAGTTAAACCGACACTGGCATATTTTACAACCTATGCTACGGCAAAGGGCGGTATCTCAGTAGATATCGGTCCTACAACTGATGTCAAGGAGAAGTTTAAGGACTGGAAGAAAACTATTGAGATTGAGAATACAGGAAAAGCAGACTGTTTTGTCAGGGTAAAGGTAATTGCAGCAAGCCAGTTTGATATACAAGCATCAGGCTCAAACTGGAGCCTTTCAGATGATGGCTACTGGTATTACAGTCAGGTAGTGCCGGTTGGTGGCAAGACCGAGCCGATTGTTGCAGCTATCACAGTTAGTGAAAAGGTAAAGACCAGCTTCAATGTAGTTGTGGTTCAGGAGTGTGCTCCTGTCACATATGATGAGAATGGCAATCCGTGTGTTGCACCTGATGCAAAATGGGATGCGACAGCACAATATGATAAAGAGGAGGGCGAAGAGTAATGAAGAGAAAACTTCCAATTATACTTGTAGCATCCTCTGCGATAATGCTTGCAGCATCGACGATTGGATCTACAAAAGCGACTCTTACATATATGAGTGATAATTATCTGGCTCAGATTGACATCAAATCCATCGGTGTTACTTTGACTGAGAATGGCAATGATGTGAGCTGGCGTGATTATAAGCATAAGGATGATGACTGGAGCGAGGCAACAGGAGTGCTGCTTGGAGATATGCTAAAGAATGCCGGAGATGAAAAACTGATTCTCGACAAAAAGTACGATGAGAAGCTTGCTGTCAAAAACAGCGGTTCGATAGATGAGTATGTGAGAGTGACTGTGCAGCATTACTGGGCAGACAAGGAGACAGGTGATAAGCTTTCAAACCTTGATCCATCAAAGATACAGATTGACTTTACGAACGATGGCTGGACAGAGGATAAGAGTGCTGAGACTACAGAGCGAAATGTATTTTACTATAATACTATTTTGAAAAAGGGTCAGACTTCATCTGATTTTACAGACAAAATCAGTATATCCGGCGATATTGCAGCCATTGTGGGTCAGACATCACAGACTGATGATAACGGACTTACAACCATCACTACTACCTATGAATATGATGGTGCGCTATTTGTGCTGGAGGCAACTGTTGATGCAGTACAGACACATAATGCAAAGGACGCAATTAAGAGTGCGTGGGGTGTTGATGTAAATATATCAAATGACGGGGCACTTAGCTTAGAGTAAAGGAGGACAATATGAAAAAATTTATCGCATTATTATCATGCATGTTGTTTATCCTTGGTTCGATAGGCACTGTATTTGCAGATGAGAATACTACTACAGCCGGCTCATGTGAGTTTACCGGCAAGGAGATGGTAAGTTCGTTCGATTCAAATAAAATAGCAGCCTCTGTCTCACAGATGGAGCCGGGAGATTCTGTCACATTTTCCGTTGATATAAAGAATAACAGCAGTATTTCGACGAAATGGTATATGTCTAATGATGTATTAAAGAGTCTTGAGGATACACAGGCTGTGGCTGAAAATGGTGGATACTCATATATTCTTACTTTCGTAGGACCGGATGGAAAAGAGGACACTATATACAGCAGCACCAGCGTAGGTGGTGAGAAGGAGGCAACAGCCGGAAAAGGACTCAACGAGGCTACAAACTCTCTGGATAAGTTCTTTTATTTAAAGACATTAGAGCCTGGAGAGGGAGGCAGCGTGAGGCTTTTAGTAGGTCTTGACGGAGAAAGTCAGGGTAATATATATCAGGATACACTCGCAAAGCTCATGATGAACTTTGCTGTGGAGGACAATTCAAATCCGACTTCGCAAAATCCACCTACATTTACAACTACAACGAGCAAGGTGAAGACCGGAGATATCTGGTCAATAGCGTCAGCTGTAGTGTTTGTGATCGGTATTATTTTGATGATACTGGCTTTCATAAGTGACAGAAAGGGGGCTAAGCAAAATGAAAAGATTGCTTAAATATTTTCTTGCAGCTCTTGTTGTCATAACCGGTGTTTTCTCACAGACAGCAGATGCAAAGGCATTTTCATATACATACACTGTTTCCTTCTCAGCCGGAGGTCATGGAAGCATAAACGGTGGTGTGCAGGTACGAAAGGCATCAGGCAATGAGGCTTCGGTTTCTGTTTCTGCTAAAGGAGACAAAATAATTGTCACAGGTCTTGAATATGGAGATGTCATCAGCTGTGATGCACAGGGTTGTGTGGCACTTAATGAAAACAGCAAGTACTACGTAAAGGGAATCAGATTAAGCGGTCGTGACAATAATACGGTTGCACAGTCGGCTTTTCTCGTATCGGGAGATCAGGACTATGTTGTAGCATATGGCATACCGGGCGAGCTTGCTGAGTATACAGTCAACTATGTGGATACAGATGGCAATAAGCTTGCAGAAAGCCGTACCTATTATGGTAATGTGGGCGATGAGCCGGTTATAGCTTATCTGTATATAGATGGATATATTCCGGACAGCTATAATCAGACAGGAAAGCTGTCGTCAAATGCGTCAGAAAACGTGTTCAACTTTGTATATTCAAGGGCTGCATCAAGCATGGCGGCTGCCGGAAATGGAGCAAATGACAATACTGCGGCAGGCGGCAATCAGGCAGCCGCAGGAGCTGCAAATGCAGCCGGGGCAGGCAATGCAGCAGGAGCGGCAAATAACGGAGCTGCAGATGGAGTAAATGCCGCAAACACAATAGTGCCTGACGGACAGAATGATCCGCAGGATGGCATCCAGGCACCGCAGGCACAGCCAAATACTGATATAGCAGATGAGCAGGTACCGCAGGCGGCAAACGACAATAAGCATGATATAGCAGATGAGCAGGTACCGCTTGCCACCATGATTAGTGAGAGTGGAATGGTCGTTCCGCTGGCTATTGGTGCGCTTGGGATAGTTGCAATTCTTGCAATTATGATATTTGTCATAGTAAAGAATGTTAAGTCTGTCCGTGTTCAAAAAAATAGTATGAAACATAAGGGAAAAGATAATAAAAATTAGTTGATATTTGCTGAAATTATGGTATTATTAATGTGTGCGCTTACATGAGTGCACACATTAATCAAGTATATGGATGGTTTTTTACCATACCAGAAATAAAATTTAGGAGGAATTGCAAAATGGCAAACAAGTGGGTATATACCTTCAAAGAGGGTAACATGACCATGCGTAATCTTCTCGGTGGTAAGGGTGCTAACCTCGCTGAGATGACAGAGATTGGACTTCCTGTACCACAGGGTTTCACAATCACTACAGAGGCTTGTACACAGTACTACGAGGATGGACGTAAGATCAATGATGAGATTATGGCTCAGACTATGGAAGGTGTAAAATGGATGGAAGAGGTTAACGGAAAGAAATTCGGTGACCTTAAGAATCCTCTTCTCGTATCTGTTCGTTCAGGTGCCAGAGCTTCAATGCCGGGTATGATGGATACAATCCTTAACCTTGGTCTTAATGATGATGTTGTTGCAGCTATGATCGCTGGTAACCCAGATCCAGCATTCGAGCGTTTCGTATATGATTCATACAGACGTTTCATCCAGATGTTCTCAGACGTTGTTATGGAAGTAGGAAAGAAATACTTCGAGCAGCTCATCGATAAGATGAAAGAGGACAGAGGTGTTAAATTTGACGTAGACCTTACAGCAGCTGACCTCAAAGAGTTAGCAGAGCAGTTCAAGGCTGAGTACAAGAATCAGTTAGGATCAGATTTCCCTTCAGATCCTGTAGAGCAGTTAAAGCTTGCTATCGAGGCTGTATTCCGTTCATGGGACAACCCACGTGCAAATGTTTATAGAAGAGATAACGATATCCCTTATTCATGGGGAACAGCTGTTAACGTAATGCCAATGGTATTCGGTAACTTAAATAACGAGTCAGGTACAGGTGTTGCATTCACACGTGATCCTGCAACTGGTGAGAACAAGCTTATGGGTGAGTTCCTTATCAATGCACAGGGTGAGGACGTTGTTGCCGGTGTTCGTACTCCAATGCCAATCGCTCAGATGGAGCAGGAGTTCCCAGAGGCATACGCTGAGTTCCTTAAGGTTTGTGAGACTCTTGAGAATCACTACCATGATATGCAGGATATGGAGTTCACAGTTGAGAACAAGAAGCTCTATATGCTTCAGTGCCGTAATGGTAAGAGAACAGCTCCAGCTGCTCTTAAGATCGCTTGCGATTTAGTAGATGAGGGACATAAGACACCAGCTGAGGCTGTTGCAATGATCGACCCTCGTAACCTTGATACATTATTACATCCACAGTTCGATGCTGCTGCACTTAAGGCTGCAACTCCACTTGGAAAGGGTCTTGGAGCATCTCCGGGAGCTGCTTGTGGTAAGGTTGTATTCACAGCTGACGATGCTGAGGCATGGGCTGAAAGAGGAGAGAAAGTCGTACTTGTACGTCTTGAGACATCTCCAGAGGATATCACAGGAATGAAGGCTGCTCAGGGTATCCTTACAGTTCGTGGTGGTATGACATCTCACGCAGCCGTAGTTGCACGTGGTATGGGAACATGCTGTGTATCTGGTTGTGGTGATATCAATATGGACGAGGAGAACAAGAAGTTCACACTTGCAGGACAGACATTCACAGAGGGATCTGAGATTTCTATCGATGGTACAACAGGTAACATCTACGCTGGAATCATCCCAACAGTTGATGCTTCAATCGCTGGTGAGTTCGGACGTGTTATGGCATGGGCTGATGAGTTCAGAAGACTTAAGGTTCGTACAAATGCAGATACTCCTGCAGATGCTAAGAAGGCTCGTGAGCTTGGTGCAGAGGGAATCGGACTTTGCCGTACAGAGCATATGTTCTTCGATCCAGAGAGAATTGCTGCTTTCCGTGAGATGATCTGTTCTGATACAGAGGAAGAGAGAGAAGTTGCTCTTGACAAGATTCTTCCATATCAGCAGTCTGACTTCAAAGCTCTTTACGAGGCTCTTGAGGGATGCCCAGTAACAATCCGTTTCCTGGATCCACCTCTTCATGAGTTCGTTCCTACAGAGGACGCTGACATTGAGAAGCTTGCTAAGGCTAAGAATAAATCAGTAGAAGAAATCAAGGCTATCTGTGCATCACTTCATGAGTTCAACCCAATGATGGGACACAGAGGATGCCGTCTTGCTGTTACATATCCTTCTATTGCCAAGATGCAGACAAAGGCTGTTATCCGTGCGGCAATTGAAGTTCAGAAGGAGCATGCAGATTGGACAGTTAAGCCTGAGATCATGATTCCACTTGTATGTGAAATTAAGGAGCTTAAGTATGTTAAGAATATCGTAGTAGAGACCGCTGATGCTGAGATCGCTGCTGCCGGTGTAAACCTTGAGTACGAGGTTGGTACAATGATCGAGATCCCAAGAGCTGCTCTTACAGCTGATGAGATCGCTACAGAGGCTGATTTCTTCTGCTTCGGTACAAACGACCTTACACAGATGACATTTGGATTCTCTCGTGATGATGCAGGTAAGTTCCTTAACGCTTACTATGACAACAAGATTTTCGAGAACGATCCATTTGCTAAGCTTGACCAGACAGGTGTTGGTAAATTAATGGAGACAGCTATTAAGCTTGGAAAGCCAGTTAATCCTAAACTTCACGTTGGTATCTGTGGAGAGCACGGTGGAGATCCTTCATCAGTTGAGTTCTGCCACAAGATTGGACTTGACTATGTTTCATGTTCACCATTCCGTGTACCAATCGCTCGTCTTGCTGCAGCACAGGCTGCTATCGCAGAGCAGGCAAAATAGACAAAGGTTCTAATTTAAAAGTCTATATATAAGATTTTGCAAGGGAAAGTATTTAGTACTTTCCCTTGTTTTTTATTGCAAATCTGCATTTCACACCCTGAAAACTACATTTCGCGCCAAGAGTATAGATTGTAGGCACTATATGTTGTATAATTGGTACTAGAAATACAAGTATATGTGATATGAATAGAGAACGAAGCACAGATACGATGTAGGTACTAAGGTATGGAGAACACATTTATGATCATAAAAAAGAAGAACATCCGTACAATTGTGATAACATGTGCATTGCTAGGTATCATAATATTCAGCATTCACAGCTACAATGTATATATGAGCCGCCAGATATATAATGAGGGCACATCAAATATCAAAGCCTCATACAGTCAGGTGAACCGGACTTTTAACATGTTTGCGCAACGCAACTGGAATGTTTTATCGGATTGGAATGTTTATTTGACCAAGGTGCTAAATAGCGACAGTGGTCTGCAGTGGAATGATTTTGTCAGGGAAAAAGGGACCTGGCATTACAGTGATTTTTATCTGTTTAATGAGCAGAATCAGTTTATCACCATAGAGGGCAGAAGCGGAGTGGCTGACAATGCAAAAGATGCATTCAATGAGCTTTTTAAGGCAAATGAGCCTGTGATATCGAGCTATATATCAACAAAGGGTGTCAGAAAGGTGCTTTTTGCATTTCCATCTGATGGGATAACTGTGGATGGAATCACCTATACCGGGCTTGCTGTGAGCTATGACAATACAGACGTGGAAAGGATGCTCGGAGACGAGGCCTATAAAGACCAAAGTGATTGTTATATCGTTGATTCTGCAGGCAATGTCATATTCTCAATCGAACCGAAGACAGAGATTTATGATATGGTTGATAATCTGATTGATTTCATAGGTGATAACGCAACAGATTACGATACATCTGATTTTAAAGATGTAAAAAACAAAATAGCTGATGGCAGTGATGGCTGCTTTTCCTTTACATACAATAATAAGGATTATTATATGACATATCAGCCTACCGGCATAAAGGACTGGTCTATAGTCGGTATTGTTGAAGCAAAGGCTGTCAGCTCGTTCATGTTTCAGGTACAGTACAGCACAATTTTACTTATTGGCATAATGTTCATCTGTGTAATTCTGCTTATTTTTATGTATGTATTGAAGAATACCAGGCTTAAGCTTCAGAAGGAGAAGCTCACTGTCATGGCAGTATCTCATGAAAAGGAAATCTCTGATATGCTGTTGAACAGCCTGGCAAGGATAGTGGACAGATACGCATTGTGCGATATCGAAAATGATACGTACGAATATCATGAGAGACTGGCACGCAGGCTTTATCCTGAGCGTGGCAGCTACAGAGACCTTGTGGAAGCAATATCGAACAGGTATACACTGATTTCAGAGGAGGAGAATAAGGATATCTCAGAGCTTCTTTCTCTTGAAAATATTTATGGAAAAATTAAAAATGAGCATGATTTTTTCAAATTTGAATGTGCAGAGAAGAACAGCAAGCTTTTTCTTTCAATGACAATCATTCCGGCAAGATGGGAGGATGGCAGACTGACGCAGTATCTGCTTGTCTCACAGAATATAGGAGAAAAGCATAAGATGGCAGATCTTGCAAATACGGATATGCTTACAGAGCTATATAATAAGAGATATTTTGATACCATTATGAATATGAGAGTCCAGAGAGGAAAAGCATTTGCACTGATTTTCATGGATCTTGATTTTTTCAAGCCGGTCAACGATACATATGGTCATCCGGTCGGAGATAAGGTCCTTTGCAATGTAGGTAAGCGCATTATAAACAGCATACGAAGAGCTGATTATGCATTCCGTATTGGAGGCGATGAGTTTGCATGTATAATAGATGGCAATGCAGATGAAGAAAATTGCTTAGAGAGCATAGAAAGACTTCAAAGAGTTATATGCAATCCGTATAACATACATGGTCATAAAATAAAAATCGGAGTAAGCTGTGGATATGCACTTTATCCGTCCGATGCTGACACGGTTGAGAGCCTGCTAAAGATAGCAGACAGACGTATGTATGCAGAGAAGGAAAAACATCATGAAGATAGAAGATAATAGGATATAGAAGATTATCAATAAAAAAAGCTATGAGAGCCCGGTTAAAGGCTTTCATAGCTTTTTTTTTATGAGTGAGCACGAAGCTGTTCATCGACATATGTCTGGATATAATAATTATCCTCAGGCATCTGGCAGCCGACGATATATGTTCCGTCATTATTTGAGCAGCGGATTACATATCCATCCAACACTGAGTGGTCAGCAAGAGCAAAGTCCTCTATCGAGATAGTAACCTTCGCACCCTTATTATCCACGAAATAAGGATCCTTTGTCAAAAATGCAAATCCGTTTGCACTAATATTGTCAAGTGTGCCCTTGAATGTGGTATCAGTTCCTTTGAGCTTTATAGTGCAATTGTTTGATAAATCCATGCGAGGATATTTCCTGCGGTTTAAAATTTCAGGCTGTGTATTGACCGCTACGACAAGGTCATCTGTGATTGTGAGATCCTTCCAGCAGTACATTACATTGCCAACCGTGACATACAGATTACAAGGTCTGGATGACTCTACAGATAAGCCGCCTGATACAAGCTTAAGACTGTTTTCGCCAACAGCCTTTACTTCGCAATGGAACTCGTTGCCGGTCTGTACATCTGTCAGGATCACTTTTGCCTTCATACCCGGGCGGATATCATCAAGTCCCATAAATCCACCAACTCCGAGCTCGTGCATGAGAGATTGGATAACAGTTTCGATATTATTGATATTTGTTGCACTTTCATCATATTTACTGAGCATCTTGCGGCTTATCGCGTCAGATGCATCGATACATGAGGTCATGGTTTCTACGATGTCAGATACCTTTTCCATATTGTCGACAAGCTGCTGGTTAGATGCTTCAACTTCCTGCATTGCGGTGTCGATTTCACGGATATGGCTTCCAAGCTTATTGGAATCCTTTGTGATCTTCTCTACATTTTCACCGGTCTGCATTACCTTTTCAAGAGTGAGCTGGATGAGACGGAGCGTTTCTTCAATGGATGAGGTCATCCTTCCGGAAATTTCGTCAAGACGAGAGAGCGCCTCACTGATCTGACCGGATGAATTTCTCGTCTCAGTGCTTAGAGTGCGGATCTGTTCGGCAACAACAGCAAAGCCCTTACCTGCTTCACCTGCACGCGCTGCCTCGATAGAAGCGTTTAGAGCGAGGAGATTTGTCTGGTTTGAAATGTTGTCAATTGTTCCGGTTTCATTTTTAACCATCTCAAATTCGTCTCTGAATGTAGTCAGGATGTTTTCAACCTCTGTAGAAAGCTCCGACATAGTTTTTGCCGTCTGTGCAAGACCTTCAAGGTCCTCAGAGCTTACTTTGGCATGCTTGCCGGATTCGGTTGTCAGGGAAACCATATCGTTTATCATGGCTGCAACATTCTCAACCTGCGCGCTTATATCGGTAGTCATTTCCTGGGAAGAAGCAGTGTGGGACTGAAGCTGCTCATTATTTCCGGTAAGCTCATTCATTCCATCAACGACAACATCAGAGCCATGCTTATTTTCAGAAGCCAGCTCACGGACCACTGTTATACCGTCCATTATAGTGTTGCTAGCAGTTTTAACCTTCTCAACTGTTGTGACAACACGGTCTAGATCAGACTTTATGCTCTCGGTGAGTGCAGCATCGGACTCAGTCAGGTGTCGCACCGACATGATATAGCCTATGTAGCAAAGCAAAAGACATGCTATCTGAAGCTGATAGTTTTTGTGGTCTACAGCAGTGTTCTGACCCAGTACTAATATGTGAAATGCAATACTTGCAATAAGGCTTAGCATATTTGCAACAGCGCAGTAAATCATGAATTTCTCATCCTTAAATATTACAATAAGGCTGATGATCGGAAGTATGTAGGTAAATGCAATCGGTGAGGTTGTCGTACACAAAAGAAATACGTAAAAAATACCATATCCGATGACAAATGCAAGCCGGTAATGATCGTTATCCTTCCCCTTCATTTTTAGAAGTATGTCACCGCACATGAAAGGCAGCCAGCACAAAATAACAAAAATGATATAATTACTCATGGAATAAGCGCCATTTGCTGTGTCGGTACCATAATTTGCGGTCAGCAGAATAGCAAAAACAAGCCATAATCTGCGGGCCTTGATATTCGCCTTTGCTTTAAAAATTTTTTCATCGTAACCCATATGAATTCTCCTGATTCGTAATAATATAGCTCTATTGTACTATCATAGTACTATAATTACAAGGTACACTTAAGAATTTGAATGAATTTTGAATGTATAATTATGGTATTGTTTCTGAGTCTAAACTTTAATTGTTTTTTGCCTGTCAATCCGCTATACTAAAATCAACTATATACTTACAGGAGGGCATAAAGCATGAACATACTTCTGATTAACGGAAGCCCAAAGGGAAACCGAAGCAATTCGTTAAAGCTTGCAAACAGCTTTATAGAAGGCTTCAAAGAAGGATATAAGAGCAAAAATGAAGATATATCCATTGATGAAATGCATGTAGCCTCAATGAATATAGGAGCGTGTAAGGGCTGCTTTGCATGCTGGCAGAAGACACCGGGGGTGTGCTGCATAAATGACGATATGCAGACTGTTATTGGGAAAATGCTTGAAGCGGATATTGTTGTGTGGTCGTTTCCTCTGTACTATTTTAGTGTACCGGGAATACTAAAGAATGTGATTGACAGGCAGCTTCCCATGAGTCTGCCGTTTATGAGCACAAAGGAGGACGGATACGGAAGCGGCAGCCATGATTGCAGATATGACATGGAAGGCAAAAGGCATGTGCTGATCTCTACCTGCGGTTTTTATTCTGCAGAGGGAAATTATGACAGTGTACTTCGGATGTTTGACCATTTCCTGGGAAAAGGGCATTATACAACTGTTTTTTGCGGACAGGGAGAACTGTTTCGTGTTAAGGAGCTGTCAGAAAGGACAGATGAATATCTGGCCACGGTAAAAAATGCCGGGGCAGAATATGCCATGACAGGAAAAATATCTGAAAAAACAGAAGCAGCGCTACATACTCTTTTATATCCGAGGGACGTGTTTGAAAGGATGGCGGATGCCAGCTGGGGGATCAGCAGGACAACAGGAGGAAAGGAAGCTGATGACCTTGTTTTCACCAGACAGATGGCAGCATTATACAATAAGGATGCCTATGATGGAAAGGAACGTGTGCTTGAGATATGCTATACCGATTTGAAGCATACATATCAGATAAAGCTTGATGGTAAAGGCAGTGAGGTGCTTACAGATCAAAGCCTTACTCCGACTACCCGCATAGATACGCCTTTTACGGTATGGTCGGCTATTTCCAGAGGCGAGATAGGTGGCGCAGAGGCATTGGGAAAGCAGATGTATACGGTGACAGGTGATTTTTCCTTGATGGTAAACTGGGATAAATTTTTTGGAAGTACATCGGCAGTCAAAGAGGCAGAAAAAACATCACAAGGTGTGGAGGTACATAAAAATCCATCCATGATGACAATGCTCATACCATGGATTACGTTTTGGATAGCAGTTTCTGTCAATACTGAAAAGGGTTCTGTGATTGCTCTTTTGGTGGCATCCGCTATACCTTTTATTATGAGAAAACATAAATTTGTAATATGGGATCAGCTCTCAATTGTTGCTGTTGCTATACTTTCTGCGATTGCAAGCCTGACAGGAGCAGGTGACATATCAACAGATATCGGATATCTGGTGTTTGGGCTGTTCTGGCTGGTTTCATGCCTGACAAAGGAGCCTTTATGCGCAACATATGTGAAATACAATTATGGCGGTGAAGCCGCACATAAAAATCCTCTCTTTATGAAGACGAATTATATACTTGCGGCGGCATGGGGAGTATTATACGTGTTGACAGCAGTGTGGACATTTCTGCTGAAAAAGGCAGGTGTTGGAGCTGCACTTATTGTCGTAAACAATCTGATGCCTGTATTGATGGGCATATTTACCGGATGGTTTGAAAAATGGTATCCTGCAAGGCTCGCAAGAGGATCAAAAAAGCAGTAATTCGTAAGATTTTTTTAATATTTTATGTATTCTATTTACTTTAGGTGGATAGAAGAGTACTCTTTAGAAAACGTACTCATAGTAGTGCTTATAAATAAAAGAAAGAGGTATATCATAATGAAGAAAAAACTGATTACAATTGTAATAGGAGCTATGCTTTGCGCAGGATTGTTTGCAGGCTGCGGACAAAGTGATACAAAGCAGGATAAGGCAGCAGCAGGCACTGAAAATGCAAAGCAGGCTGATACCAAGGATGAAGGTGAAAAGGGCTCACAGGAGGAGAAGGAGCTTACCGGAACAATCGATGACATAAAGGACTTCATGTTTGTAGTGACTGATGATAAGGATACACCATACAGCTTTACATTCGACGAGAAGCCGGACGGACTTGAGAATGTCGCAAGCGGAGATAAGGTGACTGTAAAGTATACCGGAACTATTTCAGAGGTAGATCCGTTTGAGGGAAAGATAATATCTGTTGAGAAAGCAGAATAAGGCACCATAATCATGGATTGTATTTTGACTGTTAATCCGCTATACTATAGCTAAGTATAGCGGATTATTTTTGTGGAGGCTATTATGGCAAATTCTTTGAAGTTACCGGTTGGAATTGATGATTTTAGGAAATTACGGGAATCGCATTTTTATTATGTGGATAAAACAAGACTTATTGAGCAGCTTTTATTAAACTGGAGTGAGGTGACGCTTTTTACACGCCCGCGCCGCTTTGGAAAGACTCTTAATATGAGCATGCTTAAGAGCTTTTTTGACATTGGCACAGATAAAGCATTATTTGATGGCTTATATATTTCAGGTAATAAAGAGCTGTGTGATGAGTATATGGGAAAGTACCCGGTTATTTTCTTGTCATTGAAGGGTGTTGAAGGGAGTTCCTTTGATGATGCAAGATACATGATTACTGAGATCATTGGGAAGGAAGCAGAAAGATTCAGGTTTTTGGAGTGTAGTGAGGCACTTTCTGAAAACGATAAGGATAGGTATAGGGCTTTCATTTCGCAGTGCGATGGAAAATATATGATGGATGCGCAGCTTCTTGTATCGAGTCTTCAGAGTCTGTCGCAGTTATTGTGTACACACTATGGAAAGAAGACTATTATCCTTATAGATGAGTATGATGTACCGCTCGATAAGGCCTTCCAGAATGGCTATTATAAGGAAATGGTTTCGCTTATCAGAGGCCTTTTTGGGCAGGCGCTAAAGACTAATGAATTTTTGCAGTTTGCGGTGCTGACAGGGTGCCTTCGAATATCAAAGGAAAGCATATTTACAGGACTTAACAATTTCAAGGTAATGTCGATTACAGATTCACGTTTTGATGAGCAGTTCGGATTTACCGATAGTGAGGTAAAGAAGCTTTTGTCTGATTATGGTATGGATTCGCATTTTGACGAGGTAAAGGAGTGGTATGACGGATATCACTTCGGAAAGGCTGATGTCTATTGTCCTTGGGATGTGATTAATCATGTGGATCATCTGCGTGATGACATTGATGCAAAGCCTCAGACATATTGGATAAACAGCAGTGGAAACAGTCTGGTGAGGCGTCTTATCAATAGGGCTGATTCATCGACAAAGGATGAGATTGAGCGTTTGATTGCAGGTGAGGCGATTGAAAAAGTCATTCGTCTGGACCTGACATACGATGAAATTGATAATACAATTGACAATATATGGAGTGTGCTTTTTACTACAGGCTACCTTACAAAAATCGGAGAAGTAAAGCTTCCTGATAGCGAAAGCTATGCTTACAGGCTCGTCATTCCAAACAAAGAAGTGAGGGAGGTATTTGTACTTCAGATTCAGGAATGGTTCAAGGCAGTTGTTGCAAATGACAATGATACGATGAAGCTTTTATCAAAGGCGATTTTGGATAAAGACGAGACGATTCTTGCAAGGCAACTCAATATCGTGATGGGGCGTATGATAAGCATACTTGATACCAAGGCTCCTGATGATATGAAGGAAAACTTTTATCATGGTCTGCTTCTTGGATTGCTTAGAGGAAGCAATCCGGACTGGCTCATCAAGTCCAATCGTGAGTCGGGAGATGGCTTCAGTGATATACTTATAAAGCCTGAGAATCCTGATTTAGGCATTGTTATCGAGGTAAAGTATGCTAAGGAGTTTAAGGGGCTTGACGCAGCTTGCGATGCAGCGATGGCTCAAATAAAGCAGAAGAGATATGATGAGACTCTCCGCGATGAGGGCAGGTGTGATATTTTAGTTTACGGCATCGCTTTTTGCAGGAAGAGATGCAAGGTAGTGGGAGAGAAGCTGTAGGTACTAAAAGATTAGAATGTGAATGTTTACAAAAGGGAGGATTATTTTTAATGAATGAATCAAATAAAGTATCACGAGCTATTTATGTAGTTCCTGTAATATATGTGCTTGGAATGTATATGATGCCGTTTTTATTTTGGATAATATGCAATATGCAGGAATCAACAGACAGCTTTGATGCAGGCTGGATAATGGTCATGCCGATTGTTCTGGGGCTGATCAATCTGTCTGTGGTGCTTATCCTTGGGAAAAGAATAAGCAGAGTACAGCTTCTAATTTGCACAAGGATTATCAAATATGCATTAATACCATTTTATGTAATAGGTGGGTTTTGCATTATAGTGGCACTTCTTTTAATGTTTACACCGGTTGTTATCATGATATTTGTAGGCCCGACTGTGGCAATTGTGCTATCAGTTATTGGATGGCTGGGGCTGTTAGGAGCAGCACCTTTTTCAGTTGCCTATATTGTAAGGGCATGCAGTGAGGGAGTACAAGGAAAGGTGCTGTCTGTATTCGCAGGCATATTCCAGTTCTTTTTCACACTGGATGTGATTTTTGTGATCGTACTGGCGGTGAAGGATAGGAGCTTTGTGAAAGCCCAAAAGGAATATGGAGTGATTCGATAATTGAAGTGTTATAAGGCAATATAAAAGAGCTCTTTGCGAGAGCTCTTTTTATATTGTACAACATGTAATTGTAGATGATTACTGTAAGAGTGAGAGAACACCCTGGTTAGACTGATTAGCCTGTGCAAGCATAGACTGACCTGCCTGAGCAAGAATGTTGTTCTTGCTGTAGTTAACCATCTCTTTAGCCATATCTGTATCACGGATACGAGACTCAGCTGATGTGGTATTTTCAACAACGTTGTCGAGATTGTCGATTGTGTGCTCAAGACGGTTCTGAACAGCACCGAGTGAAGATCTCTGGTCTGAAACCTTCTGTAATGCATCAGAGATAGCATCAATAGCGTATGTTCCGGCAATTCCTGAGTCATCATTTACGTTAAGACCTTTGATACCAAGATATGAAGAGTTCATTGTCTCAATATTAACTGTAATTTTGTTTGTCATATCTGCATCTGATCCTACGTGGAGACTGAAAGATAACTTATTTGCTACACTTGTTGCACCTGTATGCAACTTAATTGTATTTGTAGCATTGTTAAGAGTCATATCTGTAAACTGATCATCAATACCTACTTTTGCAGAGTTCTCTGTATCGCCAATTTTATTTGCCTTAAGCAATTCATCAGCTGCAAGCATATAGGCTTTTTCCTTACTAATCACAGATTTATCATTATCATCTATACCATCATTATCTGCGTCAGTAATTGTTGTTACACTATTTGCACCTACAGTAATTTTGCCTTTGACATTTGCAATTGCATCTACATCAGCATATGTTGCTGTTGTACTTCCATCTCCAGTTGTTGTATCAGGAGCTTGTGCATACCATCCAGCCTGACATCCATTATGTGTTTGACCAGGCGTGGTGTCAGCTGTAACTGCATTATGATATGTATACTCTGTTCCGTTAACAGTTACTTTTTTGCCAGCAGCATCAGTAATCTGATTTGCAGTCAGAAAAGCAGTAACTTCATCTTTAGAGGCACCAATTGTATAATCTTTTCCACCAATACTAACTGAATCTCCTTTTTTAAGTGCATTCATTGCAAAAGTAGCTATTCCATCACCATTATCTGTAAGAATGCCCTTTAAACCAGCATCATGAGCTTTTAAATTTAGAGGTTTAGTTCCCTTATCACCTTTAAGAAGATATGTTTCATTAAACTTTGTTGTCTCTGCAACACGATCAATTTCTGTTGTAAGCTGTGAAATCTCATCCTGAATTGCACTTCTATCAGTAGTAGAGTTAGTACCATTAGCAGCCTGTGTTGCAAGCTCATTCATTCTTTGAAGCATTGAGTGAACCTCTGTAAGAGCACCTTCTGCTGTCTGTACTGCAGATACACCATCTTCTGCATTAGAAGAAGCTTTATCAAGACCGCGAATTTGTTTTCTCATCTTTTCAGAAATTGAAAGACCTGCTGCATCATCTGCTGCACGGTTGATTCTGTAACCAGAAGAGAGCTTCTCTGTAGATTTAGCCTGCTGACCTGTTGTTACGTTAAGCATTCTGTTGGCATTTGCTGCCTGCATATTGTGTTGTACTACCATAATATGTACCTCCATGTATTGTTATTTTGTTCCGGGTAAAATCCATTTTATCCGGCATGTTATGAAATTTTCATCATGAGCATGTGCCTAGGTTCACATGTCCATGTATGGTGAAACACAATGGATAATGTGTTTCATCAATTAGATAACAACGTCCCTAAACACAGAATCGCGTTCATCCTGCTCGATTCCGAGGTGTCGTTTTGTGATTTCAAATGATGAGTGCTGATAAATGTCCATCAAAAGAACCGGTGATGTGCCTTGCTTCCATGCATAGTAGCCAAAGGTCTTGCGAAGGGAGTGTGGACTGATTACACCCTCAATTTCACAGGAAACAGCCGCATTATGCACAATTCGGTATGCCGTTGAGCGTGATATATGCTGATTATCAGCATTTGAGAACAAAAAAGTGTCAGGTAAAAATTTGATTAGTGCCTTTGATTTGTACCAGCTCAGAGAATTGATTATCCTAGAATTCAGAAAAATAACAGATTGCTTGGTTGTCTTTTGCTCGGTCAATTTAACATGAGTGCGAAAACAGCCATTATCAAAATTGTAGACATCATTCCATGTGAATTTCAGCAAATCCGACACGCGAAGCGCAGTATTTAGCCCTAATGATATAAACATATAGTTTCTGGGATTATATTCTTCCTCAATATAGAAATTTTTGAATCTATCGAGCTTTTCTTTGTTTTTAATAGGTTGTGATTTATTCATTGCAATCTCCTTTGTGTAAAATACTATGGTTTTTGTTCCATATTACGACAAAAATGAATTGCAATTCGGATAGATTAGGCGATATTAAAAATCTTAAACAAAATCGAAATGCCCGAAAACACTGGATTTTTACTTAGTTTTAGAAGAAATCAGAAATAAATTAAAAAAATAGTACAAAATTTCTAAAAAGGGGTTAAGCATTTTAAATCTGTGCCGAAATATATGGTGTAAACGGAATGAAACACATTATCCATTGTGTTTCACCATACATGGACATGTGAACCTAGGCATGTGTTCATAGTGAAAATTTCATAACATGCCGGATAAAATGGATTTTACCCGGAACAAAATAACAATACATGGAGGTACATATTATGGTAGTACAACACAATATGCAGGCAGCAAATGCCAACAGAATGCTTAACGTAACAACAGGTCAGCAGGCTAAATCTACAGAGAAGCTTTCTTCTGGATACAGAATCAACCGTGCAGCAGATGATGCAGCAGGACTTACAATTTCTGAGAAGATGAGAAAGCAGATTCGTGGTCTTGACCAGGCATCTACAAATGCACAGGATGGTGTTTCATCTGTACAGACAGCAGAGGGTGCTCTTACAGAGGTTCACTCAATGCTTCAGCGTATGAATGAGCTTGCTACACAGGCATCAAACGGTACAAACAGCGAGTCTGACCGTTCAGCTATCCAGGACGAGATTTCACAGCTTACAACTGAGGTCGATCGTGTTGCTGAGACTACAAAGTTCAATGAGACATATCTTTTAAAGGGCAACACAGATGGCTCTTCATCTGTACAAAATGTAAATGCTCATGATGCAGGTCTTGCAGGAAAATTAGGAGAGTCTGTAAACGGAAAGACAACTTTCACAGCTGATGCTCTTAAAGTTGGAAGTAAGGTTACAATTGCTGGTACACAGTACAATATTGTTGATTCATCTAAAACATCAGATTATACATCTATTAAAGGGTATACAACACCAGCTGCAGGCGATAAGATTTCACAGGATGGAAAGACATATACATATGTTGTAAAAGATGCAACTACTCCAGGCGGTGCAACAGCGGGTGCTAATGGTTGGTTTGCAGATGACAATAAGACGGGTACTGCAGATACACTAACAATGAAAGAGGGTTCCAAATTAACAACAAAGGCTGATGGAAAAACCACTACTTTGGTGGGAGATACTAATACTAATTTAGGAACTGCTGCGTCAGCTACACCTACATGGGCGACTGGGGATACTTTAGTTCATGATGGAAAAACCTATACGAAGACTGCCACTGCTAATCAGTGGAAGGATGAGGAAGGTAATCTTACTACAAATGTAAATTTGGCAGCTGCTGGTGACACTTATACTATTAAACTTACCGGAAAATCAGGTCAGATAGATAATGGTGGAATTTCAACAGTAGAGAATGTTCAGGATAAAATCAAAACATTAAGTGAGAACGATACAGTAACAATAAAAAAATCTGCGGATGATACAGGAAAAACATATACTATTGGTGTAACTACAAAAGATGATGGCACTGCATATACTGCAGATGACATTGCAGCCTTGGTAAAAGATGGTATGTATGTAAATGATGGAACAAATACGTATTACACTGTTCCAAAGGCATCAAATGATGACAAGGATATAACATTACAGGATGCATACAAGAAGATGGCTGAGGAACTTGAAAGTGCAAGTTCTATTGGTGCTGATAAGGCTGCTTCAGTAAAGAATAATGGTGATGGAACATTCGAGATTACTCAGGGAACTGTTGAAGTTAAGAATTCACTTTCGTTTAACTTACATGTAGGTGCAGATGCAGATATGACAAATAAGATTAATGTAAACATTGATTCTATGAATTCTGCAAGTCTTGGTATCAAGGGACTTAATGTAAAAGATGCTACAGGAACAGCTGCAACTTATGCAATCGATGCAATCGCAGATGCCATCTCAAAGGTATCGTCACAGAGATCTTCACTCGGTGCTGTTCAGAATCGTCTTGAGCATACAATCTCTAACGTAGACAATGTTGTTGAGAATACTACATCAGCTGAGTCTCGTATCCGTGATACAGATATGGCTTCTGAGATGGTTAACTACAGCAAGAATAACATTCTTGCTCAGGCAGGTCAGTCTATGCTTGCACAGGCTAATCAGTCTAATCAGGGTGTACTCTCACTCCTTCAGTAATTACAATTACTATATGATCTACTTTGCAAAAGGAACCTTCGGGTTCCTTTTGTTGTTATATACATCCATGCAATCCATACATGAGATAATATTTATGCTTGCGAATTTATAACTGTAAATAGTATAATATAGTTGACATCGATTTCTCCTTAGATATTAAGCGTGTGATTATCAAAAGGAGTACTATATGAAATTAAATAAAAAATATAAGGATAGATTGTTCTGTCTTTTATTTGGAAATGAAGAATACAAGGAGAACATATTATCTTTGTATAACGCTTTATGCAATACAGCGCATACGGATGTAAATGATATCAAGCTTTACACAATCGATAACGTAATTTATATCGAGATGAAAAATGATGTATCGATTCTTCTGGATAGTTATTTACATCTATGGGAGCAGCAAAGCTCCTACAATCCAAATATGCCGCTTAGAGGCTTGATGTATTTCAGTAAAATGTATGACCGCTATATTGTCGAGCATTCCTACAATATCTATGGTTCGACACTGGTAAAGCTTCCAACACCGAGATATACGGTGTTGTACAATGGTACATCGAAGCAGCCGGCATTTATGAAGCTTAAGCTGTCAGATGCGTTTATCCATGAGGATATAAGCGGAGATTTTGAGTGGACTGCCAACATGGTAAACATTAACCATGGTATGAATGATGAGCTTTTAAACAATTGCAGACCATTGCAGGAATATATGCTGCTTATTGAGGAGATACGTAAGAACCGGTCTAATGGCATGGAAGTGGAGCAGGCAGTTGATAAAGCTGTAACTTATTGCATAAACAATAACATTTTAAGTGAGTTTCTCACTAAGCACAGAGCAGAGGTGATAGATGTGTGTATAACAGAGTATGATGAACAGGCATTTGTTAACGGAATTAGAGAAGAAGGCAGGAAAGAAGGCAGGAAAGAGGGCAGAGAAGAAGGCAGAGCTTTGACACTGTATTCATTGGTTAATAGTGGTAACCTAAAGCCTGATATTGCTGCTAAGGAGCTTGGAATCAGCATTCATGAATTTGAGATTGCAATGAAAAAGGCTGGAATTAACCAGCCTGTATCAAAATAGTTCAAATAAACGGTTTAGTTTATCAGGTTTATTTATTTTTTCTGTTTCTGATATGCACCTCAGGTATGGCAAAATTGTCATAGCTGATATGGCTTCTGAGATAGTTAACTACAGCAAGAACAACATTCTTGCTCAGGCAGGTCAGTCTATGCTTGCACAGGCTAATCAGTCTAATCAGGGTGTACTCTCACTCCTTCAGTAATTACAATTACTATATGATCTACTTTGCAAAAGGAACCTTCGGGTTCCTTTTGTTGTTATATACATCCATGCAATCCATACATGAGATAATATTTATGCTTGCGAATTTATAACTGTAAATAGTATAATATAGTTGACATCGATTTCTCCTTAGATATTAAGCGTGTGATTATCAAAAGGAGTACTATATGAAATTAAATAAAAAATATAAGGATAGATTGTTCTGTCTTTTATTTGGAAATGAAGAATACAAGGAGAACATATTATCTTTGTATAACGCTTTATGCAATACAGCGCATACGGATGTAAATGATATCAAGCTTTACACAATCGATAACGTAATTTATATCGAGATGAAAAATGATGTATCGATTCTTCTGGATAGTTATTTACATCTATGGGAGCAGCAAAGCTCCTACAATCCAAATATGCCGCTTAGAGGCTTGATGTATTTCAGTAAAATGTATGACCGCTATATTGTCGAGCATTCCTACAATATCTATGGTTCGACACTGGTAAAGCTTCCAACACCGAGATATACGGTGTTGTACAATGGTACATCGAAGCAGCCGGCATTTATGAAGCTTAAGCTGTCAGATGCGTTTATCCATGAGGATATAAGCGGAGATTTTGAGTGGACTGCCAACATGGTAAACATTAACCATGGTATGAATGATGAGCTTTTAAACAATTGCAGACCATTGCAGGAATATATGCTGCTTATTGAGGAGATACGTAAGAACCGGTCTAATGGCATGGAAGTGGAGCAGGCAGTTGATAAAGCTGTAACTTATTGCATAAACAATAACATTTTAAGTGAGTTTCTCACTAAGCACAGAGCAGAGGTGATAGATGTGTGTATAACAGAGTATGATGAACAGGCATTTGTTAACGGAATTAGAGAAGAAGGTAGGCAAGAGGGTAGAGAAGAGGGCAGAGCCTTGACGCTGTATTCATTGGTGAATAGCGGTAATCTAAAGCCTGATATTGCCGCTAAGGAGCTTGGAATCAGCATTCATGAATTTGAGCTTGCTATGAAAGAGGCTGGAATGAACCAGCCTGTATCAAAA
>ERZ1035051.129-NODE-129-length-32048-cov-43.437189_pt1 | contig 32048 bp, 26 predicted proteins | sample MGYA00520586_ERZ1035051 | MGnify/ENA primary metagenome ERZ1035051 (study PRJEB33766, sample SAMN09781692) | gut metagenome | biome: gut microbiome | host: Homo sapiens | place: Madagascar | study: EMG produced TPA metagenomics assembly of the PRJNA485056 data...
AGTTAAGGAGATTTTTCAGACATTGGCATCATGTGTAGGTTACGAGTAGATAAATGCCAGGTTTATTAAGTTCATAACCTATTAATAATCAAGCTACCAAAGATATTAATACTTTTTAATAGAGTAGATAATAAAAAGAGGAATAAAAGTAGTATCTTTGCAGAAAAATACAATTATAAGGCACTCTAATAGCCTATCTGATAGTAACAATAACAATTAAAAGAATAGTTATGAAAGTAGTATTGTGGTTCTTAATGATGCTTATGCCATTGCTGGCAAGTACTTCTTCCGTAAACGAGGAACAGCTGTTCCATCGTTTAGACAGTTACATCGCTCAGCGAAGCAAGTTTACCCAAAGAAAAGAAGCGAAACTGCTAAGACTCAAAAAGCAACTATACACAACTTCCGACAAGCGCAGCCAGCTTAGTCTCTATAACCAGATCTACAGAGAGTATTATACCTACCGTTACGACTCTGCCATGACATACGCCAAGAAGGGCTACCAGCTGGCAGTACAACTTCAGGATGATTATTTCATCAACCTGAATAAAATCAATCGCGCGGCAGTGCTGTCAACAGGCGGTTTCTACAGCCAGGCAGAAGACTTAATGCTCGCAATGGATGTGGAGAAAATGTCACCTAAGTTATTGCAATACTATTATTATACCTTGACTTGGGTATATAACTACTGGGGAACTTTCTGCAACAAATCGGAGTTTCAAGAAGGATTAGAAGCCAAAAAACGTTTTTATTTAGGCAAGACTCTTGAGCATATAGGCAACAAGGAATCCGCTCTTTATTACTATCTTTCAGGAGAGTTTGAATATCTAAAGCAGCGTACAAGCAGAAAAACGCTTCAGTTCTACATGAAGGCGCTTTCAGCCAGTCCCCTAAACAGCCGTGTGCATGCCTCATCGGCTTATTGCATTGCCCGCTATTATTATGATACCGACCAAAAGGATTTATATGAAAAGTATATTGTAGAAGCAGCCATCTCAGACCAGATATGTCCCCTGAAGGAGAATCTTGCCCTTCAGGAGTTTTCCACCTATCTATATAATAAGGATGCCTCCTATGCAAAGAGGGCTTCCAAATACATCTATTGCTCCATGGAGGATGCCCAATTCTACAACAACCGTCTCCGCATGGTTGAGATTTCACGCATACTTCCCCTTATCACAGAAACGAACCATCAGGCAGAAGTACGCAAGAACCGCATCGTAACAGCATCCCTCGTCATCGTGAGTATCCTGTCGCTAGGATTCCTTGCCATGGCTTTCTTTGCGTTCAAGATGAACAAGCGTCTAGTCAAGAGCCGTAGGGAGATAAAAAGCCAAAATACACTCTTGGACGAACTGAACCAGAAGCTGCTCAACACCAATAAGCGAAGAGAGACCTATATGCATTTATTCCTGGACATCAGTGCCGTATATATCAAGAAACTGGATGATTATCGCAAATTGGTAAGCCGCAAAATCAAGGCAAAACAAACTGCCGATCTTCTGACTGCCATCAGCAGCTACAAGCTGGCAGAAGAAGAGGCAGCCAACTTCTATATTCGCTTCGACAAGGCATTCATTGACTTGTATCCGAATTTCGTGGAAGAGTTCAACCAACTGCTGTTGCCAGAAAAGCAGATTGTTCTCCCTGCCCCTAACAGTCTCACCAAGGAACTGCGTATCTATGCACTGATGCGACTGGGAATTACGGATGGTCAGGAACTGGCCACCCTCCTGTTCTATTCTACGCAAACCATCTATAATTACAAGACAGCCATCAGAAAGCGAGCCAAAGACCTCACCACTTTTGATGCAGCCATCAACCGACTATGCAATGTGATAGGCTAACCAGAGCAAGTGCCTGGTAAGCCCCAAAGCGTATTAATTGGCAAACTGCACGCAGACAGGTTTTCCAACCTTTATATCCTGCTTCGTATCAACCATCATTCCAGTTTTCTTATTGAGTTTGAAAACCTGAATCACATGACTGTCACGGCACGCCACAAGCATAAACTGTCCGTTAGGCGTGATGGCGAAATTGCGAGGATGGGCAGCTGTGGGTTGGAAGCCTATCTTTGTGAGCAGCCCCGATTTCTTATCTACGGCAAATACCGAGATGCCCTCATCGGTTAACCGATGGGATGCATAGAGAAAGCGACCGTCAGGAGACAGATGAATATCAGCACTTCCAAGCGTACGGGTCTTCGAAGCCTGTATGCGCTGCAACTCCTGCAATGTACCCTTGTTATATCCCAATACGGTTACCGTGCCATCCAGTTCGCCTATCAGGTAAGCCACATTGCCTTTTGAGTTGAATACAAGATGGCGTGGTCCCGTTCCTTTAGGTGCCTGATAGGCAAGAACAGGATTAGATAAAAATTCCTTGCCATCATTTACCTGGAAGCGCCAGATACAGTCGTTCCCCAAATCATTGGCAAGCATATAGTGATGATCAGGAGTCATCTGGCAGCAATGGATATGCGATACCACGCCGCTCCCCTCTTGATGCATATCGAAATATTGCGATTCTGGCGCCACACTTCCATCTTCCTTGATTGGGAATACGGAAATATCACCCCCATTATAATTGGATGTCACCACATTTCCGCCATACAGCATCACATTGCATGGTGCTGCACCTGGCATCTTGTTTTCAGGTCGAGTAGCCTTTGTTCCGCACTTCTGATACCCAAGCGGAGTCATCGTTCCCTCCTTCTTATTGAGGATGAAAGCCCCGAGTCCTTGTCGCCCATCATCATATTCGCTCACGGCATAAACTCGATTGGCATCATGATTCATCATGAGAAACGAAGGATTGCCAGCCTGCACATCGCCCACCAATTGCGATTTCCCCGTTCGTTGGTTGAAACGATAAACATACATTCCATCAGAAGTACTCTGGTCGGTATAGGTACCTACTACCATTGTAAGTTCATCACTCGCCACAGCCGGCATCCCCACAGCCATTGTCAAGGACAAGCCTGCCAATATCGTCTTTATATTGCCCATAAGTCTTATCATTTTATCAAGTTAATTGTATATATAATGTTTAGAGGGGCAAAAATACAAAAAGAAAATGAAACGGGCAAATGAAATGGCAGAAAATTGAGAATAATCCTCAACTTTCTACCATTTTCTTTTGCTCATTCAAGAAATAGTTGTACCTTTGCCATTACATAAAAGTTGTAACACTAAAGATGTAATGGCGTATGAAACTAAATAACAGGAAATTAGCAAATCCTTTCATCTACCAAGGTTATGAAAGTCCCGAGTATTTCTGCGACAGAGAGGCTGAAACAAAGACCTTGATGTTGCACTAAAGAATGGAAGGAACGTTACCCTCATTTCTCCTCGAAGAATAGGAAAAACAGGGCTTATAAAGAATACATTCTATCATCTGGATAAAGAAGAGAAGGATACAGCATGCCTATACCTTGACATATTCGCCACCAAGAACTTGCACGACTTTGTGGAACAATTTGGCATAATGGTTATCAATGACATCGTCCGCAAGAACTCCTCATTCATAGAGAAAACCATCGCCTTCTTCAGTGCCTTGCGCCCTGTACTCAGCATGGATCCATTAACTGGTGAACCTAGCGTATCTATCACAATAGAGCCATCCCAAGAGGACATCACTATCCGCAGCATCTTCAACTATCTCAATGAGAGTGGAAAAGAGGTATATATCGCCATCGATGAGTTTCAACAGATTGCAGAATATCCAGAGAAAGGCACAGAGGCATTGCTACGTTCTTATATCCAGTTTGCCCAACATGTGCATTTCATCTTCTCCGGCAGCAAGCATCATCTGATGGCTGAGATATTCGGCTCGCCGAAACATCCATTTTACCAAAGCACTGAGATGATGGGACTGAAGCCATTGGATTGCAGCATTTATTATGACTTCTGTCAAAACTTCTTTAAGCAGAAAGGCGGTAATCTATCGAAGGATGTTTTCGAACAAATCTACCACCAGTTTAATGGCCATACCTGGTATATTCAATGTATCATGAATCGCCTCTATGAAACGGAGCTTACCATTTACTGTATTGAGCAAGTGAATGCCGCCTTACTCTCCATCCTACAAGGCAGGGAACCTCAATTCGAAAACCTGGTTCAGTTCTTCACAGAGAACCAGTTCTCGCTTCTGAAGGCTATTGCCAAGGATAGCATTGTTGCCCAGCCTACCTCAGGAAAGTTCATCAAGGAGCACAAGCTGAATGGAGCCAGCAGCGTAAAGGCTGCCCTAAAAGTCCTAGAAGACAAGGAATTGGTATATAGGACAAATGAAGGCTATATCATCTACGACAGATTCATGGATTTGTGGTTAAAGAGAATATAAACAAAAAAATGTGCTTTAAACGTGCGGAATGTGTCTAAAAAAGACAGATTCCGCACGTTTAAAGCACATTTCTCTCCTAGAAAGCCGTACATCTTACAATGATTATGACCATGGGATTATCCGACAATCCTTATGCTCGGGATGGTCAGTCGGTAGTAACAATGGACGACTTGTTTGTTCTTTGGTAAGCAAAAGGTTGTATCATAAATGAGAGGGTGTGCCATTAGTCTATGACCCACCCCCGAAACTTCCTCCAAGAATTTAAAATTAATAGTTGAAATATACTTTCCCATAAAGAGCTGTGAGAGCAAACCATTCAAAATTATCTACTATAAATTGTTCATCTCCAAATGAAACTCTTTGCGCTCTAACCGTACCATTGTTCATCCAACTTCTAGTATCTGAATGATATACAGCTACTACATAAGGACCTTCATACTGACCTATTCTAGCACATACACGTATCTTGACTCTCACAAATCTTCCATCTTGTGCTTTCACATACCCACCAACCACACTCGTTTGAGATATTGGTGGAGTTGGAGCTCCAAAGCCATAAGACGGAATTGAAGGTACCGACGGAACAGAAGGCACACTAGGAACCAATGGACGTTCTGTATTAGCATCCAAAGGTACATACTCAAAAGCCTGAGCACTCATGCCTAACGAAAACGCTGCGAGCAAAGTCGCCAATAACACTTTTTTCATAAGTTAACCCTTTCTATTTATAATATTAACGTTATATTATTTTGGGAACGAAGCAGTTCCTAAGCTAATAGCGAAACCCACATCATCAAAAAATATATTATAGCATACTGGATGCTTTTTATACGGCAATATGCGGATTTCAGCAGCACTTATCTTCTTTATTGCAGATTCTGACTTACTTACAAAAATCGGATAATTTTTTATGGCATCTTTTGCTGTTGGACAATATTGGTCAACATAATATTCAACAACACCTTGATACACAAAAGGCTGTTGACTTTTCCAATGTTTCTTTATTTCATCTTTTGAAGGAGGCATATATGAGTTTATCTGAAATCGAAACAAATAATCCGAAGGATGCCTACTAGAATAATAAAAATTGAATCCACCATAATTGCCATATATGCTATAATAATAGACACAATCATGCCATGCCCCCCAATATCCGTCATAATAACAAGAATATTTCATACCATAATCTTGCGCATAACCTTTTATCGGAAAACCAAAACAAAAGCACAAATATAACAAAAACGCTACATAATTCTTCATTGCCATTCTTCTAGATTATTTATAAACCAAAAAATTCATCAAGTACTTTTTGTACTGTTTCGTCCATACTTTTATCACAGATGATTTTTCCATCTTTGTAAACACCTAATGCACAAAGTCTCTCAACGAGCTCAGCCATTTGCTCTACAGAGATTTTTTTACTATCAAAAACCAGCTTTGTATTCATCTGATTCACTCCTATAGTCATAGCTCCAAATGACATTTTAAATTAAAATTATGACATAAACACAAAAACGTGGAGCCAGTCTGTCGCCCGTTCCACGTGTTGAGGCCTTCGCATTGCCCTATTAGTCGAAACGAGCAACGCTGAAAGCCCCACGCAAAAGTGAATATATAGTACACCATCTTGCGCTATGCACTTTAGCACACAGCGACAATTAGGATATATATAATACACCCCTGGGGCGTCCTCGTTGCTTTGTTTTTGACTAATAGTTTGAAGTTGCGAAGTTCCAACACGTCAAACACAAAGCGTTCAGTACGCCTTTATGTATATGTATCAATCCCTTAGCCTCCACCCTTAAGGGCTTCCAGCTTGGATATGACACCGCAAATTTATGAAATATTCTCGAAATCACCAAATTTTTATCGAAAAAAGTGAAGAGAAAGATTGCTTTTTCGATATAAAATCGTACCTTTGCACTTTGAACAGCTAAAATCAGTAGCATTATGAAAGAACTCGGCAAGAAATACAACGATGAAGACAACATGCTCGTCAACGACTTGCGCTCCATCGTCAGCAAAGCTCGCAGCAAAGCATTTGCTGCCGTCAATTATTCTCTGGTGGAAAGAAACTGGAGAATAGGACAACGTATTGTGGAACAGGAACAGAACGGAGCATCACGTGCTGAATACGGAAAGCATGTGATAGAGGTCGCTTCGGCTGCTCTTACGGAGGAATTCGGGAAGGGATTCTCCAAGACTAACATAAAGAGTTACAGACGTTTCTATAACTTTTTTCCGGATTTAGGAATTGGGCAGGCAGTGCCTGCCCAATTGGAAAAACAAAAACAGCAGGCAGTGCCTGCTATATTTACCGCACTTGTAAAAGAGGAGTATCAAACTCACTTTACAAATTTGAATATCCTTCCTTGGACCCACTACGAGCGTCTCATCCGTGTAGAAGATAAACAAGCTCGTGAATGGTATGCAAAGGAAGCGTTCAACGAAGGTTGGAGTTACCGAACCCTCAACCGCAATATCAACACCTTATATTATGAACGGCTTCTTATGTCAAAGAAGAAGCAACCTGTCGTTGACGAGATGCAAGACAAGACAAAGGCTTATCAGCAAGACAAACTCGAATACATCAAATCACCAGTTGTCTTGGAATTCCTTGGATTACCGGAAGACACCTCCCTTGCAGAATCAAAACTGGAGACAGCCATCATCAACAACCTAGAGAAATTCTTGATGGAAATGGGAAAGGGATATGCACTCGTGGCTCGCCAGCAACATATCCGAACCGAGGAGAATGACTACTATATCGACTTGGTATTTTACAATTACCTCATCAAATCTTTTATCTTGGTCGACTTGAAGGTAAATCGCATCACCTACCAGGATGTAGGACAAATGGACATGTATCTTCAGATGTACGACAAGAAGAAAAAAGGACCAGACGACAACCCTACCATCGGCATCATTCTTTGTACCGAAACCGATTCGGATGTGGCTCGATACTCTACCCTCGCCAAAAACGACCAGATGTTCGCAGCAAAATACAAGTTATACCTGCCAGACAAGGAAGACTTGAGAAGAGAAATCGAACGACAGAAGGAACTGTATCTAATGGCTCATCCTGAAGAAAACGATAAAGAGTAATTCTTCTGGCAGTATCAGAATAATTAGAAGGAACCATTACAAAAAGGTCAGACGCTGTCTGACCTTTTTGTATCTCATTTTCGTATAACTATCCATTTATCTATAAAATCATCACTTTTTCTTGCATAAAGTTTGCAATTTCCAATATTTATGCTTACCTTTGCCGTTGTTAAGAGGGAACTCATAACACATTACCAAATATCTTATCATCAAATAAGAAAGGAAATAGCAAATGGAACTGAAAGAGACTTTCCAAAAAGTGAAGGCAGCCAGCAAGACACTGGGCTTGCTCAGCGACGAACAACGTAATGAAATCCTGCAGGCGGTGGCTGATGCCATCATCGCTGAGACTCCAGCGCTCTTGAAAGCAAATGCGGAGGACTTGGCTAAGATGGACAAGGCTAACCCACTCTACGACCGATTGCAACTCACCGAGCAACGACTCCAGGATATTGCTTCGGATATGAGACACGTAAGTACCCTGCCCTCACCACTCGGAAGAGTTCTCAAAGACAAGACGCTCGAAAATGGTTTGCACCTGCAGCGAGTAGCCGTTCCATTCGGAGTTATCGGCATGATTTATGAAGCACGTCCTAACGTGACCTACGATGTTTTTTCACTCTGTTTCAAGAGCGGAAATGCTTGCGTATTGAAGGGCGGAAAGGACGCAAACACCTCAAACACAGCGGGTGTCGAACTTATCCACAGGGTGTTGATAAAGCATGGCGTGGATCCAAACGTATGTACGCTCCTCCCTGCTACCCATGAGGCTACCGGCGAAATGCTGAATGCCGTGGGCTATATCGACCTCTGTATTCCTCGTGGCGGAAAGAAGCTTATCAACTTCGTTCGTGATACTGCCAAGGTACCGGTTATCGAGACCGGAGCTGGCGTGGTACACTGCTACTTCGACAAGGATGGCGACCTGGAGATGGGCAAGCGCATCATCACCAATGCCAAGTGCCGAAGAGTGAGCGTATGCAATGCACTCGACTGTCTGCTGATTCACGAAAGCAGATTAAGCGACCTCCCTGCCCTCTGTGAAGGACTCGCCGAGAAACAGACCAAGATTCATGCAGATGCCAAGGCTTACGAAGCCTTAAAGGGACACTATCCTGATACCTTATTATATAAGGCAGAGGAAAGCGAAGCAAAAATGAAAGAGGCAGGTTTGCTGACTGCGGATTGCAAATCCGCAGACTCTACAGAAGCAGATGCTAATATGAAGAGCATCTGGAACACAGAATGGCTCAGCATGCAGATGGGTATCAAGACCGTCGCTTCAGAAGAAGAGGCGCTCGACCATATCGCTACCTACGGAAGCGGACACAGCGAGAGCATCGTTTCCAACAACGAAGCTGCCCAGAAGAAGTTCCAGGCATTGGTAGATGCAGCCTGCGTTTATGTAAACGCCCCTACCAGCTTTACCGATGGTGCACAGTTCGGACTGGGCGCAGAGATTGGCATCAGTACCCAGAAACTTGGAGCCCGCGGACCAATGGCACTCGAAGAGATTACCACCTACAAGTGGTTGATTACAGGTCAGGGACAGACAAGAGCCTAACAGGCCCCGCTCCGTACCTGCTCCGTACCCTCTCCGTACCAAGTCTTAGTTTCTGCCATGTTTGCAAGGTTTGCATGCAAACTTTGCAAGCATCAAGATTCAAGAAGAAAGATTCAAGAGCAATATATATCAGAAATAACAAATAAAAAACGAAATAACAATGAAGACATTCTTTAATGTTGAAGACCTTGGCGACTTGAAAGCAGCACTCGCCGAGGCACAGGAAGTGAAAGCAAACCGTTTCGGTTATCAGGAGTTGGGCAAGAACAAAACCTTGCTGATGATATTCTTCAATAACAGCCTCCGTACCCGTCTGAGTACACAGAAGGCTGCGATGAACCTGGGCATGAATGTTATCGTGCTCGATGTAAATGCCGGTGCCTGGAAACTGGAGACAGAGCGTGGCGTTATCATGGATGGCGACAAGAGTGAACACCTGCTTGAGGCAATCCCAGTGATGGGAAGCTTCTGCGACCTCATCGGTGTGCGCAGCTTTGCCGGTTTGAAAGACCGCGACTACGATTATGCCGAGACCATCGTCAACCAGTTTGTGAAGTACAGCGGTCGCCCAGTCTTCGCTATGGAGACAGCCACCGTTCACCCACTCCAGGCATTTGCCGACCTCATCACCATCGAGGAGCACAAGAAGGTGGCTCGTCCTAAGGTAGTCCTGACCTGGGCTCCTCATTGCCGTGCCTTGCCTCAGGCTGTGCCAAACTCATTCGCCCAGTGGATGAACGCAGCCGATGTTGATTTCGTGGTTACTCACCCTGAGGGCTATGAACTCGACCCTAAGTTCGTAGGCAATGCCAAAGTGGAGTACGACCAGAAGAAGGCGCTGGAAGGTGCAGACTTCGTTTATGCCAAGAACTGGAGCTGTCCGGGTGTAAAAGACCCAGCACAGTATGGTGAGATTCTGAGCAAGGATATGAGCTGGACTATCGACGAGGAGCACATGAGCTGGACCAACGATGGTTGCTTCATGCACTGTCTGCCAGTACGCCGCGGTCTGATTGTTACCGATGATGTCATCGAGAGCAAGAACAGTCTGGTGATTCCAGAGGCAGCCAACCGTGAGATTTCAGCCGAGGTTGTCATCAAGCGTATGCTCGAATCACTCTAAAGCAGGAAATAAGAAAAAGATAGGGGGAAGTAAAGGAAAACAAGCCTTTACTTCCCTCTTTTTCGTTCTATCCAGCCTGTTCCTATCCCCATATCTCGGTATTTTTATCTTTTCATCCTGTCTATATTCTTATATCTCAGATATTATCCGTACCTTTGCTGGCGAAAAAAGAAAAACAAGATGGACAAGTACATAATACTATCACCAGAAGCTAAGGGTTCATTCAATGATCGCCTTAACTTTCTGTATCTAAAACTAGGTAACTTTCTCGATACAGAGAAACTGGAAAATCGCACCTTGCAATATTGTAAGGTATTCCTTAGCGACTCCCAGAACCAGATAAAAGAGTTTGAGGATTCTCTCCTTTATCAGGAGTTTCTGAAAGGCGCAAACCTCACTATCGTGGAACAGACTCCACTGAATGGCAGCAAAGTGAGCCTGCTGATCAAGACTACGGATGAAGCTACACCTATCTTATTCCACAGTCTTCGTCTTACAGAAGAGGAAGCAAAGGGAAAGGATTCGTACGAGCAGACCCATCTCCTCTTCAATAAATATCTGAAGACTATTGAAGGTACGGATATGACCATGGAACGCAACCTGGTTCGCACCTGGATATACGTCACCAACATCGATGTAAACTATCAAGGCGTAGTAGAAGCCCGCAATGACATCTTCGACAAAGAGGGATTGACTGCCGACACCCACTACATCGCCAGCACGGGTATCGGTGGAGCCACTCCGGTACGCCACGCAGCTGTAGCCATCGACTTCCTCACCATCCCCCATATCAAGGAAGAGGACAAGAAGTATCTTCAGGCACTCGATCATCTGAATCCTACCCATGAATATGGTGTAGCCTTCGAAAGAGGAACCCGGCTTACGCTACCTACCCATACTCTCCATCCAGAAGGAAGCCAGCAGTTCAAGCAACAATACTTCATCTCCGGCACAGCCAGCATCGACAAGCATGGAGATGTGGTCTATGAAGGAGACATCGTGCGCCAGACCGGCAGACTGCTTGAGAACATCGGTGCCCTGCTGAAAGATGGCGATGCCACGATGAATGATATCCAATACTTCATCATCTATCTTCGCGACATCTCCGATTATCATACGGTAGATAGAATGATGCAGCAGTTTTATCCACAGATACCCCGCATCATCGTGGAGGCTAAAGTATGCCGACCAGGCTGGTTGATAGAAATGGAATGCATTGCTGAGAAGGAATAATCACACATACATTTGATACGAATAAGCAGAAAAATGATAAGAAAATGTCATTTTTCTGCTTTTTTTTTATTCATTCTTAATATTTTTGTGTAACTTTGTAGTCTAAATAATAGTAGAATGAACAGTCTGATTACCAAACCCGGAGTACACGTACTCATCTTATTGGGGGCAATAGCAAGTTTTGTGTTTTTCCAATTCTTCTATCCCTATCATCTCTTTTACCAGGAGCAGAATCAACTCTTTCTGTTTTCATGGGACTATATCACCACCTATCTCGACAAGCCGGGTTGGCTAGCTTGCCTGACAGGCGACTTCCTCACACAGTTTTATTATTACCGATATGCTGGTCCTACCATCCTGACCCTATCCATCCTTATGGCTGGATACAACGTAAGATGTGGCGTAGAGGATGCCGACATCAAGGGCACCTGGATACCATACACCATAGCCATCGCTGTGATGACGATGCTCGTGTGCTTCAGTTTGCACTACGACTATAGGCTCAGCAGCATCATTGCCATTGCCGGTGGAGCCAATGTCTTCCGGTTCAGCACCAAGATTCTTGTCTCCACCCGTATGTCCATCAAGAAGCTGGAAAATCAGGCACTGCGACATACTTCCATAGACGGAACGAGATTACCCCAGTGGATTACATCAGTCAGCATCTTCATCAGCATGCTGGTTTGCCACTGGTTCTTTGGCTGTGGCATGTGGATATACGCAGCCCTCGTACTGTTAGGCTGCATCAAGTATATCAACAAGCCAGGCAACTATACCCGTCTGGCAGCCATTGCCATCCCCCTATTCATCATCATGCTTGATAAACGCCTGTATTTCATCGATTTCCATACATTATATACCCACCCGGGCTTAGGTAAGTTTGTAAAGCCGCAGATGGACTTGGAGAAGACCCTGGCTGCAGATTGCGAATACTACTTCGGCAACTACAACAAGGTGGTCAATATGATAGAAAAAGACAAGGAGCCTAACTCCTACATGAAGTTCTATTATAACCTGATTTCTGCACAGGGACGCAGTCTCCCCGCAGTACTGCTGAAATTCCCAAGCAACAACCTCGGTACCTTCGAGACACTGGGTCCCGACACGCCACCCCTCACCATCAAGACCCTCAACGAACTGTATTGGATATTGGGCGACATGACCTTCTGTGAGCGTGCCGCCATGCTCGCCAACGTATGTTCGCCGGAAAATCGCAACATCCGGATGATGAAGCGTCTTGCAGAGATTAATCTAGTAAAGGGCGATTATGATGCCGCCCGCAAATATCTCCGCATCCTGCAGAAGACATTCGTATGGAGCAGATGGGCCAACCGTGCTTTTGATGCCCTTGGCAGAAAGGCTTCATCCTATGACAAAGCCCTCCTGCAGCAGTACATCGACAAGCGCCCCTATCTCAACACCCGAGATACGCTGCGTCTGAACGACAACTGCCACACCATCATGAGCGAACTGATGGAAAGCAACCCCAACAACAACATCGCCGTCAACTATATGCTCTGCAGCGACCTGCTCCTGAAGGATATGGAAACCTTCAAGCACGATTACGATGCCTATTATCTCAAGCAGCAGAATGTAACTTACGAGAAGCTATACCAGGAGGCACTTGCCATCTATCTGGCAGGAACAAAGGCTCCGCCTGCCGAATGGACAAAGTATATCAAGAGGCAGGATGTATTGCAGAGATTCAAGCTGTATAATGAGCAGCGAGGCAACCCAGCCTTCAAGGATACCTACTGGTATTACTTCGACAAGGCAGAGGCACCTAAGCTGAACAACAACTAGCGCAAATACTTGATACGATTCATCTTCTAAAATAGAGAAATATGAAATTCCAGAATATACTATATGGTGCAGCGGCGAGCCTTCTTCTGCTCGCCTCCTGCGCCCAGACTCACGAGAATGCAGAACAGGTAGATCACTACCCCAATATGTATCCCGACTATGCAGATGTAACGATTCCGGTGAATATCGCCCCGCTCAATTTCGAGATTCGCGACAAGCACCTCACTAACATCGAAACCATTCTCACCATCGAGGGCGCTGATGCCAACGATGCCGACAACACATTAACCGCTACAAGCAACAGTCAGAACCTGAAGTTCGATCTCGACGACTGGAAAGCATTCCTTCAGAAGGCGGTGAACAAGAACGTGAAGGTGCAGATCTACTCCAAGAGCGATGACGGAGAATGGACCGCATTCAAGTCCTTCAAATGGCAGGTGGTAGGCGACAGCATTGATCCCTATCTCACCTACCGACTGATAGAACCCGACTACGAGGTATGGAACAAGATACAGATCAGGCAGCGATGTGTTGAGAACTGGAAGGAGACGATTCTCACCGACTATCATCTGCAGGAAAACCGCTGCATGAACTGTCACGCCTTCGGCAACCAGAACCCGAACCTCAGTATGGTATATGTAAGAGGCGAAGGCGGCGGAGCCATCCTCAACCGCAACGGCAAGCTGCGTAAACTCAATCTGAAGACAGCCAACATAGTTTCATCGAGCGTGTATTACGGGTTCGACCCTTCGGGCAGATACGTCACGTTTTCTACCAACATCATCATCCCAGCCTTCCATGCCAACCCAGACAAGCGGCTGGAGGTATATGATTCGAAGAGTGATGTATATGTTGCCGACCTCGACAACAACATCATCATCTCATCGCCGCTCACCAGCGACAGCACAAAACTCGAGACCTTCCCTACCTTCTCGTCTAACGGCCGATACATCTACTATTGCGTAGCAGATAAGAAAGGTCTGAAGACAAAGAATCTGAAGGGATTGAAATATGCCCTTGTCCGCATCCCTTTCGAGGACAGAACAGGAACATTCGGTTCGAAGGTAGATACCCTCTACACGGAGCGCTCGGTATGCCATCCCAAGATAAGTCCAGACGGCAGATACTGTCTCTTCACCGTTGCCGACTATGGCACCTTCCCTATCTGGCATCCAGAGGCAGACCTCCGTATGCTCGACCTGCAGACCGGAAAGATAGACAGCCTCAGCATCGTAAACAGCAGGAAAAGTGATACCTATCACAGCTGGTCGCATTCCGGCAGATGGTTTGTCTTTGCAAGCAAGCGCGATGACGGACTCTACGGCAAGCCTTACTTCTGCTATTTTGATGAGCATGGCAAGGCTCACAAGCCATTCGTCTTGCCGCAGAGGGAACCAACCTTCTACGACGATTGCCTGAAGAGTTTCAACATCCCGGAGTTGAGTCGTGGTCCCGTTCCATTCAATGCCATCGATGTTGAGAATGTGATGAAACAGGAAGCAGAAAAGTTCAAATAAACACAGTATCCAATAAACACAAAAAAGCCCGAGCTGATAATGGCTCGGGCTTTTTTATATTTTTATTGGATTATCTAACCTTCGTAGGAATCCTCTTATCACTCATGATTTCATTTCCTGCCGCACGGGCATCCAGCTCTACTGGCTTCGAAGTGAAATCAGGGGTATTATAGGAATCTAGCAACTCGTCGTAGTACTTTTTCGGATTGCGCTGAGGCAAGAGGAACGGCTTGCTTACATTGCCCTTGTCATCGATGCAGGCAAGATAAAGACGGGTATAGAGACCATCACCACGGCGGGATGTAAAGACAAACCAATGGGAATCCCTACTCCAGTTGTGCCAGCTATCTGTATTCCTGCTATTGGCAGCCGTCATTGGTCGCGCCTGTCCCGTCTTCAAATCCAGCAACCAGTTATCCGCTTCCTTATGCCAGATAGGGAAACAGCCATAGTCGCTCATCGTAAACATGATGTACCTGCCATCATACGAAGGACGTGGATGGGTGGCACTCTTGCCCAGTTCACGGGCATTGAAGATGGTATCCACCTTGTTGCCAAACTTACCCGTAGCGGCATCGAAACCTATCTTGCAGATATTATACTTGATATCCTTGTAACCGCTTGGGATAGGCTCTGCCGTAGAAGAGCAGAAATAGAGCGTCTTGCCATCTGGTGAGAATACCGGATAAGTCTCATAATGGTCTTTCGTCATCAGGAGAGAATCCAATATCAGTTCATGGGTTGCAGGCTGATAAACGAAGACATCCGATGCCTGGTCGAAGACTTCAATTCGCTCATCCTTCACGGCATGGAAACTCTGATGGGTGGTATTGGTGCTATAAGCACAATACTTGCCCGATGGATGCCAATAAGGATAAACCATCGAACCCTTCAGGGAATCATTCTTAGCCTTCAGCCACTCCCGCTTGCCGTTCTGCGAAACCAAGGTAGCACCATGGTCGCCACGCACATGGAAGGTAAACTGGTCTGGATTGGTTCTGTTTGCCGTATGACAGTTGAGACAGGCACCCGGCGCTGCCGTATTCTCAAGGATTGCCGTTTCCTCGAAATTACTCAAGTTACGCTGATAGATGCCCAACTTGCCATACACCTCATAGCCAGGAGCTATGCGACGATAGGTCAAGCCCCAGTCCTTCAGTTCGTATGGGCTGACATGGATATCGAAGTCCTGATATTTGAACCTTTCACCATTTTTCAATACATACACTGAGACGGTGAGTTTTTCACCCTTGTTCTTTTTCAAGAAATCATGCCATTCATCTACCTCAAACTCCGCATACTTCTTGTCGTAAGAATATAGCCCCTCTATGGTTTTCGGACCATGCACACATACATACATATCCTCAATATCCTCGTCCGCCATATTAAAATCGAGCGGTGCGATATTAGCAGGAACTGTAACCCCGATGTAATCAGGGAAGATTTCAGGCAATTGTTTGATTTCTTTTGCCTCACTCCATGGTGAAGGATAGCAACAGGAATCGAGAGTAGCCATCCCCATCACAACCAACAGAACACACAACAGATATTTGATTGTTTTCATATCATTCCAGTATTATCATTCTACATTCTAATAAACCTCTTTCATTCCCTCCTTCTTCTTAGAAGCCTCATCAACCCCCTGCACCATCACATAGTGCCAGGCATTGGATACATACGGCTGCTGATCAAGCTGAGGATTCTTCGGATTCTGCATATAGAGCTGAATGAAGTTGAGCGTATTGTTCACGTTCTGTGCATCCACACTATATGGGATGGTACGTGGATCGCTATGCGTCTTCATCCAGTTGCCGATGAGAATCTCCTGGAAGGAACGTGGAATATGGTCGTAACCCACGAATCTGCCCAGCGGATAATACTGCATGAACTTCTCCATATCGCGCTGCAGGAGTTCGTAGCACATCAGATATTCGTATGCCATCCTGTTATGGTTATCGTTCAGGAAGAGCAAGCCCAGCATCTGGTCCATCTCCCGGTCGCTGAAGAGGAAGTCCTGCTTCTTTTCGCGATACTTGCGCAACTTGCCATAGATAGGATGTCGGTTGATAGCCTTCTCATTGCCCAGCAGCGCCATGGTCTGGTCCGCCCAGTTGCTATAGAAGAGCGTCTTCTGCAGTCGGCGGAGCAACTTGGCTGCTACCTTGTAATTGCCGTTGATGATTTCGCACTCTATAATCCTGCGGGTCAATCGGGAACTCTTGCGATAATTCGGTATCGCCTCCTGCGCCTCGAACATATATCTTTCGGCATCATTCACCATACCCAGACGGAAGAAGATTTCTGCAGTAGATACTGGCGAAATCATATCGCGGGTAAAGGTAGGGAACAAGCCCTCGCCTCCATTCTGATAGAACTCGAAAAGACGGTCGGCAAGCATACCTTTCTGGCTCAAGGCAAGATTCACACACGAAACACTGAGCGGTGTGGTTGCCGGCTTCTTCTCTGCCTTCTCTATAATCTTATCCCACTGTTCGGTGCGAACCAGGAAATCATAATCTATCAGTTCGTAGGTCATCTCATCAAAAGAAGCCTTGATACCGAACCATGAAGCCACAATCACCAATACATAGCTCAAGACCATGACCACCTTGGATTGCTGCAACTTCTGCAAGGATTTCCGGTGGCATGGAATCATCCCCAGGAAAGGAATCACTACTGCCCATACCATCACAGCAAAAGGCAACGGAGATACGGCACCCGGATAACGATAATAATTGAGTCCGGCAAAGATGCGGTGCATTGGATACTGCAGAGTCTGCGTGCTCAGCAGAATCCAGGCTATGGTAAGCACAAGGATGCAGACTGAATAGCCTATTCCGGAAAGGATACTGTCCTTCTGTTGCGCATTCTTCAGCGTATCACCTATCATCAGGGCGGCATAAAGGAATACCACCGGACCCAGGAACCAATAAACCAATGCCGTGCTTACCAGTTCGAACACCACCTTCACCAACCGGTTGTGGAATCGGTTGTGAATCCATCCCATCAGCAGAGCTCCGAAAAGTGCAACCACAAAAGAAAGCAGGATGTTCTGGTCGCCCATGGCGCACCACAGGGCGATGCTTGGAAGGAAACTCAGGAGATAGCCCGGGAAATCATGCCTTGCTCCATATTGCTTCATCAGTCCCCATACGGCAGTCTGAATGCCTATCAGGAGCAGTCCGATGAAGGCACCACCCAATACAGGCATATAGTAGAACTGTACCAGAAACTCACTGATATAGTCAGCCAATCCTCCTGGCAGCACAATGCGCTCCAGGAAATAGTTGGTATCAAAGAGAAACATCTGATACTGTTCCTGAAAGCAGAGCCCTGCCATATAAGGCACAGCCCAGAACAGCATCACTGCCACGCCGAAGAGCAGCGACAGCAGTAGTTTCCAAGTTTTAGTGATCAAATTATTCATTTTTTTATCAGGTATTAATTTTAATTTCCATTTTCATTTCTCCTTTCACAGCTGCGCTAAACTTTTATGGTTCAGGACGTTTAGTGTGAAGGGAGATTCCATTGTCTTCATTGTCTTTATTATCTTTTGCCAGGAAATAGATAGGAGCATTTCTTGCCCCCTCCTTTACCAGAAGCCCTTTCTCGGTAAAATGCTTCAACCATTTCAAGGCTGTCTGCTGGCGCAGGGAGAAATGGTATTCCATATCGCGCCGGCAAATATAGTCATGCTCTTTTATAAAAGCCACAATTTTATCCCACAACTGTACTTCAGTGTATCTGCGAGACTTCGTGGTGTATTTAGAGCGTTCGAACCTTACATTTCTACCCACCTCGTTCAGTAATTCGGCAGTAGGCTTGAAGTTGATGTTACGCAAGCGGATATTATTGCCCGTTACCTTATCCATGGATTTACCTTCCGGCAACTCCGTTGTAACAGAGAGCGAGAGATAGCCTATTTGTGGAAGATAGAAACGGGCACCTTGAGAGAGCTCAGTCACGATGAGATCGTGCAGCGATGTCATCACCGCCTGCACATCGCCCCTGGTAAGCGAGCATGCCTGCTCTATATACTGCTCCATCTGCTTACTGGTCATCGGTTCGTGTTCACGCAACCGGACAAATTTCTGTTCTCCTCCTTCGCCCTTCGAGTTATGGATGGAATGGATTTCATACTTTATTGCCATAGTTTAGTATTATTAGCTGTTATCACAAGTATGTTATAAGGTGCTAAGTACTAATGATATAAGCTTGAAGTTGCTGGACTTTCCGACGTGCGTCGAACGATGCACGTGCTCACATCGAACGCCGCACGCTCTTACTTCGTTCGATGCACGCACTCACACCGTTCGTTGTGAGTCGCAAAGTTAAGCTGTTATAAGCTCTCAGTTGTACAAACATACACTACTAAACCTACTTGTCTTACTGCATACAAAAGTACAATAAAAACTCGTAAACACCAAATCTTTTCAGCAATTATACTAGAAAGTACGGAAGAAAAGCAAAAAAGGTCAACTTCTCCTTACTAAAAGGCATGAAAAAGCCCCGACTGCAGAACAACAGCCGGGGGTTAGCCTTATTTATTTTTTATTTCATCTACCAATTTTTCAACTTCCTCTAGAGGGAGCATGGTACCATCTACAACTTGTTGTGGAGAAAGACCCATAGCAAGTAATCGTTTAGCGGTTTCTTTTCTTTCTTCTGCACGACCTTCTGCACGACCTTCCAGTTTTGCATTTCCCAAGACATCATTCTGAATCATGATGGCATTGACATGCTCATCATAAGCATGACGTTCTGCATCCGACATAGAATAATATCTCAACTTCTCACGTGCCTCCTGCAAACCCGGAGCTGTGGTATCTGGTTTAATAACGCCATTTTTCAGATAATCCACCCATTCCTCAATTGGTGACACAGCAACCTTGTTAAACTCATTCACTCTTACCAACATATAAGTTGGGAAGATTTCGGCTGGAGACTTTCTTACGATAGTATCCTTCTCCTTTGTGCTGATAATTAGATTATCTTTCGTATGCAAGCCCACAAAATTATTCTGTCCTACATAGATGTAGTCAGAGCCTTTGCCAAGGTCAAAGTACAAGATGCTGATAGAATATACCTTCTTCACTTCCTTGTAGGTATTTCCAAGATTGATATGCTCCGTAATAGCCTTAGCCACACCATAGAGTACACGTTCCAGATAATACAATTCGCTTGTATTCTGAATTTCTACTATAATGATATCGCCCTTGCTGTTTTTTGCCTTGATGTCAACTCTATTGAACTTGTCATCTTCAGTCTGTTGGTTACCTTCACTTTCCAATATATCAACGATTTTGATTGGCTCTCCTATAAATACGGTAAGGAAGCCCTCCAAAACGCCAAAATTAGCCTTTTGGCGCAACAGTCGTTTTATCGCCCAATCAAAGCGTATAAACCTATCTCTTAATTCTTCCATTTTCTAAACCTCCTTATTTGTTTTGATTCGCCTGCAAATTTACGACTAATTATCGTAACCGCCAAACATTTACCCTACAATTTAACTATCAAGCAAGAAAAAAGCCGACGGCAGTCGGGGCTTAGACTTATCGATATGATAATCATGACGATTATCAAACTTACTCATTTACTAAAGACTTTCAAGCCACTTCTGACCAGCTTTCGTCTTAGACCAAACAACTAGCCCTGCACCAATAGCACTAGCCAGGGTAAATATAATTGTTAACATTTCCATATCTCTATTATTTGAGTAATTGTGTCGTATGATAACATCTGTAATCCTCCCTTTTTGTATTAGTAATTGCACAAATGTATGACAAGCATACAGGATCTAACGTACGCATATTCTTGCATACGTCCGCTATTTTTTCTAATCCATAATATTTTAAGATAATGTTCCAATCACTCCATTGACCATACTCCAAGACTCTTTGTACAAAGAATGAAGGATATGTATCCATATCAAGTTGGGATCTATCTACATCCCAAAACAATACAGGTGACAACTGGTTGATATATTTTTCTTTATCCATACAATTATACTTAAATCATTAACCGCAGCAAAGGTACGATTATTTATCGTAACCGCCAAACATTTCGGATAAAATTTCAGCATATCAAAAAAGAAAAGCCCCGCCTGTAATCACTACAGCCGAGGCTTAACCTTATTTATATGATAATCACAACGATTGATTCTATTTAAGCGTACTTGAGATTTTTCATACATTACATAAAAAAATCGAAAGAAGAGCGTGTATTTCAAGAAAAAAGCGTATCTTTGCACTCGATATTATTCATACATTACATTAAAAAATCGAATATGGAAATAAAGCGCGACATACATCTCAATCGAATCATTGCCCGAAAAGGCAATGGAATGATAAAAGTCATCACCGGAATACGCCGATGCGGAAAGTCATATTTATTGTTTACCTTATTCACAAATTATCTCAAAAGCCAAGGAGTAGATGAGCAGCATATTATCAAGGTAGACCTGGAAGACCGCCGAAATGCATTCCTAAGAAATCCTGATGCGCTCCTCAAACATATAGACTCTAAGTTTGTAGATAGCCAAATGCACTATATACTGTTAGACGAAGTACAGCTAGTGCCAGAATTCGAGGATGTCTTAAATAGCTATCTCAAAATCACCAACGCAGACGTATATGTTACAGGAAGTAATGCAAAATTCCTCTCTAAAGATGTAATAACACAATTTAGAGGCAGAGGAGATGAAATCAAGGTTACACCTCTCAGTTTCCAAGAGTTTACATCAGTAAAAGAAGGAAACCGAGAAGACCTTCTGAACGAATACCTAACATATGGTGGGTTGCCACAAGTAGTTACGATGAACGAAACCAACAGAAAGGTAGAGTACCTCAAGAATCTGTTTACCCACACATATCTACGTGATATCAAAGAAAGATATACTATTTTAAAAGACGACGACTTGGAAGAACTCATTACGCTTGTGGCCTCCAACATTGGCAGTTTAACAAACCCTGCGAAACTGGCCAATAGTTTTAAGTCTATCAAGCAGAGCAACTTAAGCCAAGATACCATCAAAAGTTATCTTGATTTGTTGCAAGATGCGTTTCTGATAGAGAAATCTGTAAGATATGACATCAAAGGCAAAAAGTATATTAGCACACCCTCCAAATATTATTTCTCAGACTTAGGACTGCGAAATGCACGGCTCAATTTTCGACAAACAGAATTTACGCACCTATTGGAGAACGCCATCTACAATGAGTTAAGACTCAGAGGTCTATCTGTAGATGTTGGTCAAGTTCCAATCAGCAAGACAGATGCAGATGGCAAACGCAAGCAATCTATGCTCGAAGTAGATTTCGTATGCAACCAAGGATTCAAGAGGTACTATATTCAAGTTGCATATGCTTTGCCCACCCAAGACAAAATAGACCAAGAAATGAACTCTCTTCTGAAAATTAAAGATGGATTTACTAAATATGTCATTGTTGGAACTCCAACACCAACATATCAAAATGACGACGGAATCATTATTATGAACGTCTATGATTTCTTGATGAATTCAAATAGTCTCAATATATTACAATTGCTGTGACAGAGCAAAGAAAAAGCCCCGACTGTAATCACTACAGCCGAGGCCTAACCTTATTTATATGATAATCACAACGATTATCTAATCACTCACTTTGAGGGATACATCTTTTCCAAAAACGTTTTGAACGGACCAGAAGACATCCGTTTCTTCATTTGCTCCGTATAACTAGTTATCTGACTAATTATAGCCTTTCGTTTACTTTTCAGCAAAGAAGTATCATTCACATACTTTTCTTGTTTTGAAAGTAAATTAAGAGCTGCGCTATACTTCATCAATTGATCTTTCCATACTTGAAGAGAATCATTTTCAGGAGTACCACCAGCCCTACTATTCTTGCCTATAGACACTTGTATATCCCCAGGCTCAGTAACCACCAACAAGTCTTGAGTACCGTATCTGGCAGTAACTTCGACTGTAATTCGTTTCATTTCACAAGAGTCAGTAGCGAACTCAAACCTACCGTTTTTGATTATCGTCGAGTCCACATGGGCAGCATCTACATGTCCAAACATTGGAACTAAATAGATTTTCTTTCCATTCCACTGAGCTGATTCCATTGTTCCATGAATACGAGACTTCTTAACTGTCGCAGAACCACAACTAGACATTACCAGATTGCCCATAGTCAAAAGCAATCCTACAGTAACAACAACTATTATATTCTTCATTGCAATATTTTTTAGTTACTAATGACTTTTGATAAAAGCAAAGTGCTTTCATCAAGAAAAAGCCCCAACTGTATCACTACAGCCGAGGCTTAGCCTTATTTATATTATAATCACAACGATTATCTTTTTCTTAGAAGGGTAGATTACTACAATTCTTTAAAGAATACCGAGCCATCCCCACCTAATTTAAACTTATAACCTTTATAAGCATCAAAGCCATTAATCTTAGTTTTACAATCAGTAGATAATGAGACAACTTGGTACTCATCCATTGGTATATAATAATACCATTGTCTATAGTAAGTAGCACTACCATAGAGAGTATACTCTTCACTCGTCGTTAGACTCTTTATTATTACTTTTCCATTTATATACTTCTCACTAGAATCCACTATGACTTTTGAATAGCCAATAGGCTTAGCTTGCTCATAATGCATTGGATATGGACCATAAGAAGGTTGACTTTGAGTTGCAGGAGCATCGAATTTTGAATCAATTGTAAAATATCCAACAGCAGGAACTTCAAAAGAAGAACCAACAACCAAATCACCTATAGCAGAACAACAGCGTTTAATATTGTTCATCTTTAGAATCTTATATGACCCATTTGGAATAAAATACATATAAGGAACTGTCGAAGATGAATTTGCTTCAAGGGTATATTCAACATTATTCTTATCTACAATAACCATTGAAGGAATCGCAGCACATGCACTACCTTTTACAAAAACGACTTTAGTGCATCCTACAGGTGTAGCAGTCTCTTTATCCGTTGCTAAAATCTTTTGAAGTTCTCCAGCATACAATGCAGAAAACCCCATTAACATACAAAATATTAATAATAGCTTTTTCATACTTTCAACATTTTGTAGGTGTTTGAACCTTAAAAGGCTCAAACACCAATTAGTATTTATTTATTAGGAATCTGCTTGTAAGCCATAAACCAACCTTCATAATCACCAGCTATAGAATGGGCAACTAAGACAAGTTTACCATCACCAGCTTTCATAATCTGGTACTTGTAGCATCTTTGGTCTCCATCATTAGGAAGGACACCAAGAAGTGGCACTGTACCAGAGAAGGTCATGGTACCTCTATCCCAACCTTGTTGAGCAGGATTTTCGTCAACAACAACAGTTCCTGTTTCGCCACGGCTAGTCTTTACACCTTCGCTCAAGCTGAGGGAGAACCAAGCAGAAGACAATCCGTCACCAGCCAAGCCTTTAGAACTAGCTTGCCCTTCAAGGTTATCACCTACAGGGAAGCCCCACCAAGATGGACCAGAATCATTTCCCCAGCCGCCATTGCCCCAGCAATAGCCATTACCATCTAGGGTATCATCCCAAGTCCAAGTCGAAGTCTGATAATTACCATTGGCATCCTTACCAAATACATCATCAAAGATTTTTGGCAAATTAGTATAATTACTAACCGTTACACTCTTTGTTGTTGACTTTACCTTAGAACCATCAGGATTGATGGCTTCTGCGTAAAAATTAGCAGTCGTAGTAGGAGGAACAACCTGAGCCTTCAAAGAATTGGTGCCTTGAGCAACCAGACCACCAGTATCTGCATTGTATATCTTTACGTATCTAGCATGAGCCAAATTGAATGTGAGATTATTGTTTCCCTCACTCTCCTGGCTAATAGAAAAATCGTTAGTCAATTCCTCTGCGCTGATATTAGCACCAGGACCATTATCCTCGCTAGCTGGATCACAAGCCGTGAACAACAATGCCAGCAATGGAATCATAAATAATATCTTTTTCATAATCTTGTTTTCTTTAAAACATTAAACGATCAAATATTACTCCTTCCAACCATTATACTCACCAGAAGCATCAGTATAACCAGCATTCTGCTGAAGCATACCATGATTCAATGTAATCTGGTTCTCAGGAATCTTAGCAAAGCCGGCAGTTGCATTATAACGAGTAGTATAGCCACCATTCTGAGCTACATTCTTCGATTCTGCACCTGCAGTATAAATTGGCTGATTTGTCTGCTTCTCAAGAGCTGCAGCTGCGATGTGCCAACGACGGATATCATTCCAACGCGTTCCCTCGAAAGCCAACTCCCAACGACGTTCTTTCTGAAGATCTGCCAAAGAATAAGAAGTATAATAGTTTGCTACTCCTGTTGCACGCTTATGAACTTCATTCATACCAGCAACATTTTCTTCCAGCTCCGACTGCATCAAAAGCACATCGGCATAACGAATCAATACCAGGTCATGAATGTTACCTGTCTGCATGTAGTTACTATTGCCCCAACCATCAAGGCCATACATAGCCAACTCAAAGACTTCCATGTATTCCTTACCATCACCATAAGTTACACCAGCTGGAGTCTTACAAGAGATGGCCCCTATCTTCATCTGATAATAATCAGTCTCTTGAATAAAGTCCGCCCAACTAGCACCACCATGCTTATAATTTGGCATTTTGTTTACATCTTGAACAGAAGCACTTTCACGAATGTCCTTATCATCTTGATTAGCCACATTCCAGTCATTAACCAAGTTAGGAGCTACAGGACCTGCACCCCAGCCTTGACCAAATGGGAAAGTATCTGCATAAGGCTGACCACCACGAACACCGAAGTGAAGAGCATAACCATTACAAGTTCCAATACCCCAACCCTTGTTCCAGTTGGCTGTCTTGTTAAACTTAATAGCAAACATGGACTCAGGATTAGCCTGATTGTCATCCTCTGCCCACTTCAAGTTCTGTCCCTTGGTATAAGGGAAGTCCTCTACAGTATATTTATTGGTATAAGCCCATAACTCACGGAAGTCAGGAACCAATGCATAACCAGCAGACTTTCCATTATTGACACAGTCATCAATCAAATCGCTAACCATCTTCTTTGTCAGAGTGGTACCATTAGGCAAAGCGACCTCTGTCATTGGAGAATAATTTGTACTGGTCAAATCCTTGATTTCTTCACCATTGCAATAGAAACCTGTATAGAACAACCAAGCACGACCCAACATAGCCTCTGCACCATACTTGTCAACATGACCATTGGTCAAACGCTGAGCAGGCATTGTTGTTGATGCTTCATAAAGATCCTGAAGAATCTGACCCCAAATCTCAGCTGCAGATGGAGGAGTTGTATTGTCTGGAGCTGTTGATGTAAGGTTCAATGGAACACGACCATACATAGATGCCAACTCATAATAATAGAAGGCGCGCAAGAACTTAGCCTCACCCAAAGCCTGAGCTTTAGCCGTAGCCTCCATCTCCACGTTTTCCAATGCCTCAATCAGAGTATTGGCACGGTTGATACCCTGATATCTAGCCTTCCAGAAGTTCTCGGTCATATTGGTACCATAGTTGCAAAGCAAGTCACAAGCCTGCATCAACTTATCATTGGCACCGCCACCACCCAGCATATCATCACTGGCAAGAAGAGACCAATACAAGTATGACTCCTGCGGATTCTTGGATATCTCATTCAAATTCTGATATACACCAGCCAATGTCTGGTTAATCTGCTCAGTAGTCTTAGGGAAGTTGGTTGTATCTGCCTCCTTCATGCTCACTGAGTCTAAGTCGCAAGACGACATGCTCAAGGCAACAATCGCCGCACTTATATATAATGATATTTTTTTCATTGCAATTTCGCTTTTAGAATTTAACATTAACACCCACCATATAAGTACGTGGCTGTGGATAGTTACCTACATCTACACCAGTAACCCATGCCTCATTACTATTAAGGGACATACCATTTTCAGGATCCATACCCTTATAACCTGTAATTGTAAAGAGGTTCTGAGCAGTGAAGTAGAGACGAAGCTGCTGGAATGGACAGTTCTTCCAGATGTTCTTGAAGTCATAACCGACTGTCAGGTTCTGCAAACGGAAGTAACTTGCATTCTCAACATAAATATCAGAAATCTGCTGCCAGTTTACACCGGTATTACCTGGGGCAAGAAGTGGATACTTATTAGAAGTACCTTCACCATGCCAGTAGTCATAAACCTCTGTGGTATAGTTTTCGTACTGACCATCGGTAAACTTACGCCAAGAACGAGCTACCTGCTGACCAAAAGCACCATAAGTAGTAGCGCTCAAGTCGAAGCCCTTATAGCCGATATTGAAAGAGAAGCCCATTGTGACATCAGGATGAGGATCACCAATATCAGTCTTATCATCTGCATTGACAACACCATCTCCGTTGACGTCCACAAACTTCAAGTCACCAGGCTTGATACCTGTTCCCTGAAGAGAGTTTGCAGCATTGCCCTTACAGTTCTTGTCAAGGTAAGCCTGAACGTCTGCCTCATTCTGCATCACACCTTCGGTCTTGTAACCATAGAAACATCCAATAGCATGTCCCTTCCACATACGGGCCATCGTACCTGTATTCTGAGCCAAAAGGTCCTTACCACCTTCGATAAAGTCGATGTCTCCCTTGATGTCTGTTACCTCATTCTTATTAACAGCCATATTCCAGTTCACACCGTAAGTAAAATTCTTTCCGACCTTATCATTCCAAGACAATGCAAGCTCCACACCCTTGTTCTCTACAGTGCCTCCATTTACCCACTGAGAACTGAAACCAGAAACAGCATTAGCCTGTACATTAATCAAGAGGTCTTTGGTCTTCTTACTATACCAGTCAGCAGTAAAGCCCAAGCGACCATGCAAGAAACGAGTATCGATACCAATGTTCAACTGCTCAGAAGTCTCCCAAGACAAATCTGGGTTTGAAAGGCGGTTTGGATAAGCACCTGTTGTATTGCTAGTCTTGTCGTTGAATGGATACACACCATACTCGCCAAATTCAAAACCAGCACGCCACTGGCTACTTGGCAAATTACAGTTACCATTCTGTCCCCAACCTACACGAAGTTTCAAGAAGTCCAACCAAGAGGCTGTACTTTCCATAAACTTTTCATTAGAGATTACCCAACCTGCAGATACAGAAGGGAAGTAGCCCCAACGCTTGTCTGGAGAGAAGTTAGAAGAACCATCAGCACGGATAATTGCTGTCAACATATACTTCTCATCAAAGTCGTAGTTGACACGAGCAAAGTAAGACAACTTGCTCTCATAACCAGCAGGTTCACCTGTAACGACAGATGCCACAGCATTGCCATCAGCCAAACTAGGATAAGCATGTGCAAAATCCTTGAAGATAGTTCCATTAACAGTTGCATTAACAGACTCACCGTAGTCAGGTCTAGACTTGTAATACTCCATACCGACCAAAGTATCGAAGTGGTGTAACTTAGCAACATTGAACTTATAATTCAAAGTGTTAGTCAACGTCCAATTCCAACCCAAGCCAACATTGTCAGATAACTGATCCTTATCACGGCTAGCACCTTGGTCGTTCAAGCGATATTCAGCCAAATAGCATCTCCAAGAATTTGACCACTGCTTGTAAGCAATCTGTCCACGATAAGTCAATCCCTCGATAGGAGATATCTCTGTATAACCAACAGCATTCAAATTGAAGCTCTTGCTCTTGTTGGCACCAGACTGATTGTTTACCATAGAGGCAATAGGGTTGCTCGTATACGAGTTGAATGCGAACCAACCTGCCGAGCCAGAGTTCTTCAAGTCATCATACATAAAGTAATTACCGTCCTTGTTATAAATAGGTACACAAGGATTAGCGCGAAGCATATCAGAGAGAACATTTGAATATTGGTTACCAATCTGAACACCCTGATTCTGCTTGTGCTGATAGTAAACATTCTCACCGATCTTAATAACATCACGCTTACCTACACGATAAACAACATGCTCAGAGTTCAAGCGGAACGTGAAACGACGGAAATCAGACTTAACGATATTGCCGAGTACACCATCCTGATACTGATAACCTACACCCATAGAGAATTTAGACAAGTCGTTACCGCCAGTCACATTCAAAGAATGGTTGGTTACAATGGCATTCTTATTGCGAATAGCATCTATCCAATCTGTACCAGCATTAGAACCATCCTGATATGCATTCAACAAATCTGCATCAATATACTTAGACCAATCATAAGCTGAGCCACCATTATTGTAAGCTACCTGGTCTTGAACAGCCATATACTGCTTTGCAGTCAACAGCTGAGGCTTCTTATACATATTCTGCCAACCTACGTTGGCATCGTAAGTTACCTGTACCTTACCCATTTTACCTTGCTTGGTTGTTACAAGGATTACACCATTAGCAGCAGCAGAACCGTAGATGGCACAGGATGCGGCATCCTTCAATACGTCGATACGCTCGATGTCGGCAGGGTTCAAAGCATTGATGTCACCACCAGAAACTCCATCAATCACATAAAGAGGAGCGGTAGAGCTGTTGGTACCGGCACCACGGATAGAAATCTTAAAGCCATCACCAGGCTGACCGGAAGCCGCCTGAATGTTTACACCAGGAGTCTGGCTCTGCAAAGCGCCCAACACCTGAGTGGTATTCATCTTCTGAATATCATCACCCTTCACCTCAATGGTAGAACCGGTAACGAGCTTCTTTTTCTGAACACCATAACCTACGACAACAACTTCTTCGAGAGTCTTGTCGTCTGTCTTCATTGTGACGTTTAAATTAGACTGATTACCTACAACGATTTCCTGCTTCTGGTAACCGATATAAGTAATAACAATAGTAGCACCAGGCTTCACGTTCAATGAGAAGTTACCATCCAAGTCGGTAACTGTACCATTTCCGGCATTACCTTTCTCTACTACACTTGCACCGATGATAGGACCTTCTGCATCACTAACATTACCGGTGACCTTCTTAGACTGCTGTACTGAGTTAACAGCAAAATTTGGAGATGTTGCCAAAGCTTCAGTTGTGTAACTCAAGCCTAAGGATGCCAACGCTCCAACAAGCAGCACTGATTTTCTTAAGTTTAGATTCATACTTATGTACTTTCTAGGTTTGAATAGAATAAACATTACTTAATTGACTAGCAAATAGCCACACACTCTTGTCTCCCTGCAACTACCAGCTGCACGGAAACAATCCTTCTTTCATTTTAAGCTGAATTGATACTCATAGGTCATTACTTTTTATTTTGTTAGTTTTGTTATTTTAGCTGTATTTCCGGCAAAACGATGTGAGGTATCTTTTAGTGGTATCGTTCACATTCGTATCACCGCTGCAAAAGTACAATACTTTTTCGAAAAAGGGTGATACTTTTTTGCTCAATTTGTGTATTTTTCGTAAGAAAGGTTATTTTTTTAATAAAAAGTCGATAAACACGAAAGATTTATTAACTTTCGTGTTTATCGTACACTTAACATTTTAACAGTATTAATGGTACATTTTTGCACATAAAGCAATAAAGTATCATTATTTTGCGTCCTTCACCTACTTTGTCGCAAGGAAATTGCGCACAGGATTGGCATACATTGCTAAAATCTTCTCCTTCAGGAAGGCTTCATCCTTGTCAGGAAGTTCAATCTTTGCCAACTGTCCTGCGATATATTTCTCGAAGCGAGCCTTATCTTCCGGTGTATATTCAGAAGTATGAGCCTCGGTATTCTCCAAGAGATCGAGCGCCACATAATTGCCTGGATAGAGACGGTAGTGGCTATGTATCTCATGATCAAGATGGGCAGCAATGGTATTGAAGAGTTCCTGCTTCGGCATCTCAGGGTCGAGGGTATCCAGATACTCATCGATACATGAGGCTGCATGATAATGCACATGTCCCTTGTAACCGAAGATACCGGTCTGCATGCTTACGAGATCATCCATAGGTCCCTTCTTCCATCCTTCCACATCACGCTTCTGCTGATACTCCTTAGCCTTGAGGAAGTCGCAAGGGTCGTACTCATAGCTGATGGCAAGCGGAACGAGATGAAGCTGCTTCAATCGGTCGATGATGCTGCCTTCGCCGCCCATCGCCATCATCTGGAGGATGCTCTTCTGGGTACGGTCATCGCTATCCTTGGCTCTACCCTCTCGCTGGGCAATCCAGATATTCTCGTTCTTCTCCTTGATGGCGAAATGCATGTAATCGGAAAGACGTTTGCTTGACATCAGCATCTGGCGCATGCTCAAGGCACGCTCCACGATAAACGCCTTGTTGACACGTACCAGGTCCTTCACCCAAGGAAGCGACAGGAGGTTATCTCCGATAGCAATCTCGCAGGTGGTCTTGAAGCCATTGTCGATAAGCATTACATCGAGGATAGCTGAATCGAGCACGATATCACGATGGTTACTGATGAAGGTATAGTTGCGGGTATTATCGATGGCTGCGCAATCCATCTCACAACCCGTTGCAGCCTTCTTCAGGATGCCTTGAACAAAATCGTAGGCGAAAGCCAACTGGAAGTCGAGATTGGTCTTGCAAGCCTTCAACTTCTGGGCAATCATCTCAAAAGGAACTTGTGGATAAAGATAAGCAAGTACTTGCTTGAACTGATCGTTTGAAAGCAAACGGTCGAACACCTCAGGAAGGTCTTCCGGCTCCCAAGGTCGAATGGTATCAAATTCTTGAGGGATCTTCATAATATATACCTTTTTAATATATACCTTTTAATATATATGGCTCTGCGAGAAAGTCGCAGAACCATATATGTGATTTATAAATTCTAGAACTGATTCTCCACGATGTCGCTGAGCACGTCCTTGATGTCAAGGCCTGCAGCGCGCACCTGCTGAGGAATGAAGCTGGTAACGGTCATACCTGGAGTGGTATTGATCTCCAGCATATTCACCTTGTCCTTACCGTCCTTATCCTTAGAGATGATATAGTCGATGCGGATGATACCGTTGGCATGGAGGATATCGTAGATGCGGGATGTGGTCTTTGCCACCTCTTCTGCAGTCTCAGGAGAGAGACGGGCTGGAGTGATTTCCTGTACCTGACCATTGTACTTGGCATCATAGTCGAAGAACTCATTGCTGGTTACCACCTCTGTAGCTGGCAAGACAACGGTCTTCTCGGCTGTCTTGTAGATGCCCTGAGAAATCTCAGTACCATCGAGGAACCCCTCAATCATCACCTCGTTGCTCTCCATGAAAGCTACACGGAGGGCTGGAGCCAACTGGTCGGCATTCTTCACCTTGCTCACACCGAAACTACTACCGTCGGCAGCAGGCTTTACGAAACAAGGCATACCGATGCGCTCGGCAATCTCGTCCTCATCATACTGTTCGCCACGAC
>ERZ1035051.142-NODE-142-length-30459-cov-9.606960_pt1 | contig 30459 bp, 24 predicted proteins | sample MGYA00520586_ERZ1035051 | MGnify/ENA primary metagenome ERZ1035051 (study PRJEB33766, sample SAMN09781692) | gut metagenome | biome: gut microbiome | host: Homo sapiens | place: Madagascar | study: EMG produced TPA metagenomics assembly of the PRJNA485056 data set...
AGCTTGAGCGATATTTTTTTGACATGTATATACTAGCATCGCGGATACGCTTACAGTTTCGCATGATAAAAGTGGCACTATTGTAGTGTAAAAGTGGCGCTATTGCAACCCAATGATGCTTGTTTATTCCGTTATTCATTGCACAATTCTTTTCACAGCAGCATAATCAGCTGTATGTCAGCACACTATCGCTGCACGCTCAAAACTCAAGAATTTCGCACCAAAGATTTTGTTGTGCGCCGGACTCATAGTATTGAGCGTTAGAAATGCAAATATTGTGTCGGACGGCGTCTCACCGTAGCCACGCAGCCTCCCATAGCAGATAATCTCCTGATGGTGACACGTATCTATCAGACACCCACTGCAAGCTCCGAAGGAGCGCAGCTTGCAGTGGGTGTTCGTGATGGTGATGAAAATAAGCAAAATCAAGTTTATGGTTTATTAACGAGAAGTTTTCTGTAGGGGCAAACTGAGTAGTTACTTCTATAGGGGCGCTGAGTAGTTACCTGTAAATAGAACAATGTTAATTTAAGCTAAAGGACAAATCGTTTTTTTTGTTATAGAGGGTTGTATTCGTTTAGTTTTTGTAACTTTGATGAACCAAACTTTTTCATATATGATATTGATGAATGAAATCGCTATTCCTGCTACTAATGATGTTCTTGTAGACTATCCGATTCAGAATGTTAAACAGGCTGTTGCTTTTCTACTTGAATGTTATAGTCCTAAATATTTTATACCTAAAAAAATGGTATTAATCCTACTTTAGGAACCTATGTATTTTCACGTCCAAAAGGTATAAAAACTCCAACAATTAGATTGACTCTTCACCAAATAGAAGGAAATAAAACAAAAATGGTATTTAGTAGTTCTTCTGATGGTTTTGCCGTTTCATCTTCCGAATTGCAGACTTCAATATCTGAAGTGGAAAATATAATATTAGGTGTTCTTAAGGGAGCAAATAAAAAAGATTTGGACGCAATTATAAAATCTAACAATAGCGGTAATGGATGTTTTAGTTGTATCCAATCAATTGGTTGTGCTGTATTTGTTATTTTTATGATTCTTTTATTGGGTCTCGCTGGATTGCAATTAATTTTAAATTTATTCTAAATATACACTAAAGTTATGAAGAAAGTATTATTCTTTTTATTTTTTATGGTTCTTCTTATTGGATGTAAATCCACCAAAAGTCCAATTTTTAAGGATTTGTATTTGGGTATGTCTTATGACGAAGTTTTATCGAAAGGTTTTTGTGGTAATAGGGCAACTGAAGAAAATGGTTACTCAACTTATAAAAGTAACTTTTCTGATTTCGCAGGTTTACACTACAATTCGGCAAAATTACATTTTAAGAATAATAAGTTGGCAAAAATCTCTTTTTATTTTTCAACAGAAGATGCATCCAAACAACAAGATTTCTCTAAATCTATAACAAATTATTTGACTGATAGATACGGAAAACCACAGGATGTTAACAAATGTGTAGCATGGAAAGATGAAAGCTATACCTATATCGTATATTATTACAGTGAGATGGATAGTTCTTATCGCATAACCTATATTAATGAGTTGGCAATATTTGACAATGAATTAAATGCGAAATAGCTTTTGCTGTAGTCTTACAATGATGAGATGTTATAACCCATTATTAAAGCCGTGCAACTCGTAAAACGCACGGCTTTTTATTATTCTTCAAATTCATAAATTTACAAAATATAGACTGATAAGCACCACGCTTCTTGTATAATCTTCGTTATAGAACATTTCTTCGGCGTACACACTATCCATCTATTTGCTATAAATTGGCAATTATTGAAAGAAAAATCTGTAAAAACTTGGATTATAAAAGATAATATCGTATATTCGTGGCAAAATGGAAAGATGATGATAACGACAAACGATTATATTAGTATACTTCGCAAATACCTAAGCACCAAAGCTGATGCTTACGGCATTACAAAGATAGGAATCTTTGGATCTGTGGCAAGAAACGAACAGACCGAATATTATACCAATTAGCCCCACCCGAAACTTGATGTTCGGGTGGGGCTGAATGTTTTTATTCCGGTGCTTTCGCCGCTTACCATGGTCTGCCTCCGCCTCCGTTGCCGGTGGTGGTAGCCGTTACGGTGGATGATGAGGTACCGGAGGTTATGGTGTAGCTGCTGACGCGGCTTTCACAGCCAGTAATCTCAATTAACAAAGAATCAGGGGAAAAAGTATGGTGGAATGTTATCACTTATTCCGATTTATTATTACTTTTGCCTCGCTTTATATAATAACAGAGATAACAACAAATTAAGGTATACAATAACATTTATGAATTATGGACAGACAGAAAGAAACTTATCGCGTTACGATAGCAGGCAGCATCATCAATATACTGCTGCTTGCCTTTAAATTTGCCGCCGGCATCCTTGGACATTCTGCTGCCATGATAGCAGACGCCATCCATTCGCTTACCGACTTCGTCACGGACGCCATCGTCCTTGTTTTCGTGCGCCTTGGCAGCAAGCCCACTGACCACGACCACGACTACGGTCATGGCAAGTACGAAACGCTTGCCAGTGCCATCATCGGTGTGTCGCTCCTCGTGGTGGGCATGATGATATGCTATTCCGGCGTAACCAAGACTTACCATGCCATGTGCGGCGAACCGTTGCAGCAGCCGGGCTTCATAGCCTTGGCAGCTGCTGTGGCAAGTGTGGTGCTGAAGGAATGGGCTTACAGGTTCACGGTGCGCGTGGGCAGACGTTGCCATTCGGAAGCGGTGGTGGCCAATGCCTGGCATCATCGCAGTGACGCCCTTTCGTCCGTCGGCACTACGGTGGGCATCGGTGGCGCCATCATTCTTGGCGAGAAATGGGCTGTGCTCGATCCGCTGACAGCCATCGTCGTCAGCTTCTTCATCATGAAGGCGGCATGGAGCGTGCTCTCTAAAGCCGTGGACGAGCTGACGGACGGCAGCCTGCCGAAGGAGACGGAGGACGAGATAGAGAGCATCGTGAGTGAGGACAAGGAGGTAAGCGTGGTGCACAATCTCTGCACGCGCCGCATCGGCAATCGCATTGCCATAGAGATGCATGTGCGTATGCCGGGCGAAACGTCGCTTTATGAGGCACATCACCATGCCACTGAGATAGAGCATAGACTGAAGCAACGCTTCGGTGCCGACACGCACATCAGCATTCACCTCGAACCGGTGAAGGTGAACGGACACTATGAGGATCCTGCTGTCAGGCAGGAACAGCCGCAGCCTTGACCGAGGTGACCTCAGCTTCGGCTGTTTCCTTGCGGAATATCTTATAGCCTAAAGCTGCAACAGCCACACTCATGAGTGGCGAGATGATGTTGAAGAAACAATAAGGAAGGTATGTGAAAGCCGACACGCCGAGCACCGTGCTCTGCGTCATGCCGCACGTGTTCCATGGCACCAGCACGGACGTCACGGTGACGGCGTCCTCAGTGGTGCGGCTGAGCAGTCGGCGCTCATAGCCTTCACGGTCATATACGTCGCGGAACATGTTGCCCGCAAGGAGGATGCACAGATACTGGTCGGCTATAGCCACGTTGAGCATTACGCCCGTGGCGGCTGTGGCACCCACCAGCGACGTGCGTCCCTTCACCATGTGGATGAACAGGCGTGAGATGGCGCTGACCATGCCGCCTGCCGACATACATCCGCCGAAGCACATGGCGCAGATGATAAGCCAGATGGTGCCCATCATGCCGCTCATGCCGCGTGTGGCTACAAGGTCGGTGAGCATGGGTGAGGAGGTGGCAAGCGACGTGCTGCCGTAGGCGCTCTTCATGGCTGCTCTGAAGAGGGACGGATCGATCTCGTGCAGGGCATCAGCCTGGAAGACGATGGCGAAGCCCACTGCCATCACCGTTGAAAGAAACAGCGTTATGACCGGCGGCACACGGCGTGCGATGAGAACGCCGGTGAAGAAGGGCACGAGCAACAGCCACGGCGTGATGCAGAATCTCTGCTGCAAAGCTCCGGTGAATGCTGCCACGTCTGTGGACTGCGATCCCTGGCAGAAAAAGCCTGCCACGGTGAAGATGATGAGAGTGAGGACGATGGACGGCACCGTCGTTATGATCATGTAGCGAATGTGACTGAACAGCGGCACGCCAAGCGCACCGGACGCCATTGTGGTGGTGTCGGAGAGCGGCGAAATCTTGTCGCCGAAGTAAGCGCCGGAGATGATGGCGCCAGCCACCCAGCCTTCTGCGAAGCCCTGTGCCTTGCCGATGCCCATCAGCGCTATGCCAATAGTGGCAATGGTGGTCCATGACGATCCGGTCATCACGCTGACAAGGGCGCAGATCACGCAAGACGAGACGAGGAAAGCGTCCGGGCTGATGATGTGCATGCCGTAATAGATGAGTGTGGGCACCACGCCGCTTACCATCCATGTGCCGCCAAGCGCACCGATGAGAAGGAGAATGATGAGTGCGCTCGACACGCTCGATACGTTCTTCGTTATGGCTTTCTCAAAGCTTGACCATGGCACATTGAGGTATGCCATGCCTACAAGCACGCAGAACGCCGACACTACGAGCAGAGTTATCTGCGAGGCACCCTCCAGTGAGTCGCTTCCGAAAGCGCGGATGGTGAGCGTAAGCATAGTGACGAGCACTGCCAGTGGCATCAATGCCATCATCACCGATGGTCTTTTCTTAAGATGCTGTTCGTGTTTTGTGGTTTTTTCGTTATTCATTATCCTGGTGTTTTTATGAGTTTTGTTATCTTTTCGTTTATGTGTTGCATAATTATGCAACATCCCTTTTCTTATGCAAAGTTACGAAGAATAGCCGTATCTACGAAGGATAATAATGAATAAAACAACGAAAATGATGAATATTTATGAAAAAGCGAATGCTTGGTGTATGAATATACAAAAAGAGAAGAGAGTTGTATCAATTCTCAACTTGATACAACTCTCAACTCCTTATAGCGTTGCTCCGAAACGTGAAGTCGGTGTCGGAGCCGTGAAGTAATAGTTCTGGTCGTTGTGGATGTCGAAGAACATCACCTTCTTCATACCGAAGAATGCCAGTCCGGTGGGGAAGATGCGCGAGAAATCGGTCACGCCGCCAGAGAGGGCAGGGCTACTGTTCTGCACGTTGAAGTTCCATGAACGGTCGAAGGCGAGCGGTGCTCCGTTCTCCACGTCGTCCACCTCGCAGTTGATGTTCATCTTATCGCTTTGCTTAAAGTTCTTGAACAGCGGATTGAGTTGTCCTGCTACGCTGCTCTTTATGTCGAGGTCGCTCCAGATGCTGAGGTCAGCATCCTTTGCCATCTGCTTAACGCCGGTCTCTGTGGAAGCAAAGTAATAGTTGGGAGCTACGCGGGAGTGCTCGAGGTCAGCGCTGTCCTTCTTTGGCTGCTTCAGTCCGTAACGGCAGTCATAGACGAGATTGTTTACCAATGTCGGTGCGATGGCCTTCTCCAGCCAGATGCTGCCACCCTTCTTGTTCTTCGAGCGACGCCATCCACAGTTGACGATGGTGTTGTTATATACAGTCATCTGCGTCAAAGGTATGGTTTCGCTGTTGCCGGAATTGGAGAGCTTGAAAGCATTGGTACAGGCATTATAGATGATGTTGTTGGCTACGTCAAGCTTACATCCCGCCTTTACGTTTATTGCCTCGCCGCCATCGGCAGCATTGCCGCTGTCCGCAAAGATGCAGTCATAAATCACGCCCTGTCCGCCGGTGAAGTAAGTCTGGTCGTTGTAGTTATCGTGCAGGAAGCAGTCTGCCATCACGAACTTTCCGTTGACGTTGCAGAAGTGGAAGGCAGGTACGCCGCCGTCGATGGTGGTCTTGAAGAGTTTGTTCTGGAACGAGACGGACGACTCGGTAGGTGTGGCTCCGGCATAACCAAGGTCGACATGATTGAGCACCACCTCCTCAGAATTATATCCGCAGATGATGCCTCCCCATGACTCCGGCTTCTTCGTGTCGGAGGTGAAGGTTACGGGATGTTCGGCTGTTCCCATGCAGTAGAGATTGCCGAGCACCACAATCTCGATGGGCACCTGCACGTCCGACTTGCATGTGACGGTCACGCCCGGCTCGATGTAGAGCGATGTGCCCACAGGTATCTCCACGCTTTCCGCCAGAGTGGTGTCTCTTGTCCATACCACTGATCCGGCGGGATATTCGGCAATGGCTGTCTTCAGCACATCCGCAGATCCTTGGTTTTCGTTGCTGCTGCCGTTGTTGTTATAGTCGTAAGGATTGATGTTGTCGTTCTCGCATGATGTAGCAGCCATTCCTGCTGCTGCGATGGCAAGCATTACAGCTATATTCTTGGTTTTCATATTGTTCGATTTATTTAATGTGAATAATACATATTATAACTATTAAACATTCGTGCGTGAAGCTTACAGTTTCACTCTCACGCCCACAAGGAATGTCCTGCCATACTTGTATGTTCCCACGATGGTCTTGTCCGATCGCTGTCCTTCATATTGCAGGTTGCTCTCGTTGACTGTCTTCAGATAACGTTCGCGCTTTGCGTCGAGCAGGTTGTTGGCTTTCATGAATATGGAAACGCCGCAATCGAACTTCTTCTCAGCGCTGAGGTCGAGTCCGAACATAGCCTTGTCCCATTGGTCGGCGTCCTTGAAGGGCGACACGAGAGCCAGCTTAGTGCCGGTATAGGAAGCGGCGAGCTGTGCGTTCCATCCATAGTTGGTGTCCTTGTAGAGCAGCGAGAGATTGGCTGTGTGAGGAGCCTGATTTACAAGCGGACGAGTCTGCTTCACTCCCTGCTTGTATTCCGCGCTACCCACGTTATACTCACGCTTCGTCGTTGTGATGGCAGAGTGGGTGTAGGTGTAGTTGGCCTTGATTCCGAAGTGACGGATGTATTTCACTACGTCAATCTCGAAGCCGTAGTTCTTGGCGTTGCCGAGGTTGTCAGGCATATAGTAAGCGTCGGCTCCGCTGCCAAGCTTGCCGTCAGAAGCCACGAACACCTGCTCTATAGGATCTTTCAGATACTTGTAGAACACGCCGGCAAGCACCTGCTCAGTGGCTGATGGGAACCATTCCCAACGCAGGTCCACATTGTCGATGCGGGCACGCTTCAGGTTGGGGTTACCCTTCTCCTGATATTCCTCGCCCATGATCTGATAAGGTACAATCTCGTAGAAGCCAGGACGGTTGATGGAGCGATAGTAAGAGAGGCGCACGTTCATCTTCTTTGTCGGAGTCCACTTGATGGATGCTGACGGCAGATAGTCCCAATAGCTCTGTTCGCTAACCTGACCCATGTTGCGGAACTTCTGCAGCATGGTGTAAATCTGATTGGTGTGCTCAGCACGCAATCCGGCGTTAAGTTCTCCTGCCTTGCTCTTCAGCGTAACCATAGCGTATGCCGCGCCGATGTGTTCCTTCGAGTCGTAATTGAGCTGCGAAGCCTGTGAGTAAGGAGTCTTGCAGGTCCAGTCAATGGATGCAAACTGATCGAATCCGTTGCCGTCCAGCTGTTGAGATATGTTTGCGGGGTTGAAGATGTACGAGTAGTAGCGGTTGCCACGCTCCTTGCGACGATATTGTCCTCCAGCCTTCCACGTAGCGTCTACGTCGTGAGCGAAGTGGGTGTCGTAGGAGAAGTTGATGTAGCCAGCCCAGTCCTTGTCCGTGTTGTGCTGGAAGCGGCGTTCCATGTTCTTCGGCAGCGTCTTCAGAATGTTCTTGTCAGCTGACCACAGCGAACCGTCCACTCCGTCCGGTGACTGAACGGTGTTGGTAAGAGTGAGGTAGACGCGGTCAGGGTCTTCCTCCTTTGCCTGCGAGAAGATGCCAGCCCAGTCAACGGTCAGGTCATGTGTGAGGTGATGCGTGCCCTTCAGATGTGTGGCGAAGATGGTCTGTGTCTGCGAGAGAGAGCGGGTTTCGTCGTCCTGTGTGTACGTGTCAGAACCTATATACTCCGTGTTGATGGAGTTGTTGTAGCGTACGCCCTTCGAGTTGGTGCGTATGTACATGTTATACCATTCCAGCTTGTGATTGTCCAGCTGCAGGTCCACCTTGGCATGGACGCCGGCTGTGAGGTCATGAGTGGAGTAGTAGCGGTGCTGGAGCGAATAGATGTACATCGCCTGTTCGCCAGACGCCATCTTCACCGAGTTGTATGTACGCTCCGTTCCGCGGAAAACGTTCTGCATGCTTCCTGCGAGCATGACGCCGATGCGGTCCTTCCAGAAGCGGTTGCCGACGGAGAGTCCGCCTATGAAGTTAGGAGCAGGAGTGGAGTGGGTGGTTATCTTGGTAGGACCATTGGCGAAGTCGGATGTCTGCGCCTTATAGTCCTTGCCGTTAGCTTCGTAAGGCGACTTGTGTGTGTAGTCGCTGCGGTCTGATGAGAGATAATCGCGTCCGTCCTTCCAGAAATAGTCGCTCATGCCTATGGCGGCATTCGCCTGTATCTGGAAATGCGATGGTGCGTCCTTCATCACCATGTCCACCACGCCACCGGCAGCGTCGCCCTCCATGTCGGCAGTAAGCGACTTCGACACTACGAGGCGGTCCATGAGGTCAGAGGGGAATATGTTGAGCGGTATGTATCGGTTCTTGTCGTCCGGACTCGGAATTTTCACGCCGTTGACCAGCGTATAGTTGTAACGCTTGTCCATGCCGCGGAGTATGGCGTATGAGGCTTCGCCGGAAGCGTCGCGCTCCATTGTCACTCCTGACACGCGCTGCAGCACGCTTGCCACATTGACGTCAGGCGACAGCTGGATGCTCTGCTGGCTCATCACGTTGAGCACGTTGCCGGCAGTCTTCTCCAAGTCGATGGCGCTGCGGTCAGAATGGTTCTCCTTGTGTCCCTTGATTACCACCTCACCAAGTTCCTTGAGGTCTTCGTCGAGCGATATGCTTACGATGCCCTTGTCAGACACCTCCACGGGAATCTCGCGGGTCTTGTAAGATACGTATCTCACCACGAGCGTATAGCGTCCTTTGTCAGGCAGTTCGTGCAGGGTGAACGAACCGTCCAGTCCCGTCGTTGTCTTCACGTCCGGCAACTCCTTTACCTCAATCACCGAGCCGATAAGCGGTTCGCCCGTACGATGGTCCTTGACTATGCCGTCGAGGGTGTGGGCTGAGGCTGCGGCTGATGAAGCGGCAATGAGAGCAGCGCTGATTAGAATTCGTTTCATGTTATTGCATCTTTTTGTTACGTTTCTTTCCGCTATTTGTTTTTCTCTATGCAGTGTATCACTTTTCCTTCCTTGTCAATCATCGACATTCTCAGCTGCTTCTTGTTGGCGGAGATTATGGAGAAGCCGTCGGCAGGCGAGCAGAACACGGTGCCGACAGTCTTCTTCACAGGACGTGCAAGCGAAGCGGATGAGTTGACCACGTAGTCGATGTTGTCGCCATTCATGCGTATATGCTGGAAGTTGTGGATGTGTCCGCAGGCATAAATCGCCACATTATTATACTTGTGGAGAATGGGCAACAGCCTTTTCTGCATGTCGGTGCGCTCGTATTCAGCCTTCGATGTTTCGGCGTATATGGGATGATGACCTACAACGATCACCCAGTCTTCGTTGGCTGTCTTGAGTGTGCGGTCCAGCCAGTCGAGCTGTGCCTGATAGTCCTGCTTGCAAGCGTCAGGATACTTCTCGCTGTTCTCGCGATAACGGTCAATCAGTGGTGTGGTGTCGAGGAAGACGATGCGCAGCGTGGTGCCTTTGCTCTCGAACACCTTGGTGTAATAGCGTGCCGGCATCATCCAGCGGCGGCTCACCTTACCATAGTCGAGTACAGCCTGAGTGTTGCCGCGATATTCATGATTGCCAAGAACGGGGAACCAGTCGAGCATCAGTTCGGGATGAGAATAAACCTGCTCGAAGTTGGTGGTCCACAGCGGGTCGTTCACTGATGCCACGCCGTTGAAGTGATGGATGTCGCCTACGGCAAGCACACATTCCATGCCTGTGGTCTTCGCCATGTTTCCCATCAGTTCGGCGATGGGCTTCTGGTCGTAATAGCCATTGCGTCCGAGGTCGTTAGCCATGTAGAGCGTCACGTCGCCTTCCAGCTTTTTCCATTCTGTGGGTGTCTGCGCCTGCGCCTGCAAGCCACTGAGCAGCATAATGGCTGTTGCGATAAGCGCAACAATGCTGCTTCCTGAAAATCTCATTCTTTTCATTGTTCTTTCTGTCTGCTTATTTTGTAATTCTTGTTTCACGCTGCAAAATTATGGGTATCTTGTTGCAATGATATTACATAGACTTTAAGATGACTTAACAATCAGAAAAAGCGTTAATCTTGGTTAATGTGCTTTGCGCTAAACTTACGATTCGATAATAATGGCTATATTTGTGCTTACCTTATTTATATATAATAAACTCGCAGACTACGGAATGAATCAAGAAAAATGCTTAATAACACGCATAAAGAGTAAGTGTTAAGGGCGAAAGACGAAATTATTTCGTAATTTTGCAGTTGTTATGTGCTATTATGTATTGCCGTAACGTGTAACGAAGATCATAAAATATAATATCCAAATATGAATATCTTAGAACTTAGTGAACAAGAGATTGTAAGAAGACAATGCCTTCAGACCCTCCGCGATATGGGTATCGACCCGTATCCTGCAGCCGAATTCCCCACAAACGCTTTCAGCACTGACATCAAAGCCGACTTCAAGGACGAGGACGAGCCGCGTGAGGTGGTGATAGCCGGACGAATGATGGGCCGCCGCGTGATGGGTAAGGCAAGCTTCGCTGAGTTGCAGGACTCGAAGGGCCGCATCCAGGTTTACGTGGCTCGCGACGAGATCTGCCCCGACGAGAACAAGGAACTCTATAATACAGTATTCAAGAAACTCCTCGACATCGGTGACTTTATCGGTGTAAAGGGCTTCGTGTTCCGTACACAGACCGGCGAGATTTCGGTACATGCAAAGGAACTCGTGCTCCTTTCGAAGAGCCTCAAGCCGCTGCCGATAGTCAAGTATAAGGACGGCGTGGCATACGACAAGTTCGACGATCCTGAGCTTCGCTACCGTCAGCGCTACGTTGACCTCATTGTTAACGACGGCGTGAAGGACACATTCCTCCAGCGTGCCACTGTCATCCGCACACTCCGCAGCGTGCTTGATGAGGCTGGCTACACAGAGGTGGAGACTCCGACATTGCAGGCTATCGCCGGTGGCGCTTCTGCACGTCCGTTTATCACACACTTCAACGCTCTCGACCAGGATATGTATATGCGTATCGCAACAGAGCTTTATCTGAAGCGTCTTATCGTAGGCGGCTTCGAGGGTGTTTACGAGATCGGCAAGAACTTCCGTAACGAGGGTATGGACCGCAACCACAACCCTGAGTTCACCTGCATGGAGCTGTACGTTCAGTATAAGGACTATAACTGGATGATGTCGTTCACGGAGAAACTTCTTGAGACTATCTGTATAGCCGTAAACGGCAAGCCGGAGCGTGAGATTGACGGCAACATCGTCAGCTTCAAGGCTCCTTACCGCCGCCTCCCCATCCTCGATGCCATCAAGGAGAAGACAGGCTTCGACTGCAATGGCAAGACAGAGGACGAGATTCGCGCATTTTGCCTTGAGAAGGGTATGGACGTGGACGAGACAATGGGCAAGGGCAAGCTCATCGACGAACTCTTCGGCGAGTTCTGCGAGGGCACATTCATCCAGCCTACATTCATCACCGACTATCCCGTCGAGATGTCGCCGCTCACAAAGATGCACCGTTCAAAGCCGGGCCTCACAGAGCGTTTCGAGCTTATGGTTAACGGCAAGGAGCTTGCCAACGCTTACTCGGAGCTCAACGACCCCATTGACCAGGAGGAGCGTTTCATCGACCAGATGAAGCTTGCTGACAAGGGTGACGACGAGGCTATGATCATTGACCAGGACTTCCTCCGTGCTCTCCAGTACGGTATGCCTCCCACGTCAGGTATTGGCATCGGCATTGACCGTCTCGTGATGCTCATGACAGGCAAGACATTCATTCAGGAGGTGCTCTTCTTCCCGCAGATGAAGCCGGAGAAGAAGATGCCGCAGAGCACCATCAAGGAATGGGCTGAGATCGGCGTTCCTGAGGAGTGGGCTTACGTTCTCCGCAAGGCTGGATTTAATCTCATCTCGGACATCCGCGACGAAAAGCCGCAGGGTCTGCAGCAGAAGATGGGCGAGATAAACAAGAAGTATAAGCTCGGCTACGAGAAGCCTTCTGTGGACGAAATCCAGCAGTGGATTGAGAAGAGCAATGTTTAGGAAGTGTTCGTCTGCGAGCATTTCTTTAAACATCAAGCATTAACCCGTTAAACATCAAAGAGCGTGTACAATCTCGGAAAAATAGCAATTATTGGAGGTGGCAGTTGGGCGACTGCCATCGCCAAGATTGTGATAGGTCACACCCATCACATAGGATGGTATATGCGCCGCGACGACAGCATAGAGGAGTTTAAGCGCATCAGTCACAATCCTAATTACCTTACCAGCGTACACTTCAACACAGACGAGATATTCTTCTCCAGCGACATCAATCGCATTGTGGAAGCTTATGACACGCTGGTATTCGTTGTGCCCTCGCCTTACCTCAAGAACCACTTGAAGAAGCTGAAGGCAAGGCTGCGCGACAAGTTTATTGTGACCGCCATCAAGGGCTTGGTGCCGGAGGACAACATCGCATGCTCGGAGTATTTCCATGAGGTGTATGATGTGCCCGACTGCAATCTTGCATGTATCGGAGGACCGTCACACGCTGAGGAAGTGGCTCTCGAGAGGCTTTCCTATCTTACCATAGGATGCTCTGACCGCGATAAGGCACAGGCTTTCTGTGAGGTGCTCGACTCGGAGTTTATCAAGACAAAGACGTCAAGCGACGTCATCGGCATCGAGTATTCGTCAGTGCTCAAGAATGTCTATGCCATAGCGTCCGGCATTTGCAGCGGACTCAACTATGGTGACAACTTCCAGGCGGTGCTTATCTCTAACGCCGTACAGGAGATGTCGCGCTTCCTCTCTGCTATCAATCCCATTGAGCGCAGCGTCTACGACTCGGTTTATCTCGGCGACTTGCTCGTGACGGGATATTCCAAGTTCTCGCGCAACCGCACATTCGGAACGATGATAGGCAAGGGATATAGCGTCAAGAGTGCGCAGATAGAGATGGAGATGATAGCGGAGGGGTTCTTCGGCACAAAGTGTATGAAGGAGAAAAACCGTCATTATCACGTCAACATGCCCATCCTCGACGCTGTATATAACATCCTCTACGAGCGCATCAGCCCGCAGGTGGAGATAAAGCTGCTTACCGACTCGTTCAGGTAATGGCATTCGATAAAACGATTTCAGATATACTATATAAATTATAAAGCAATGAAAACTATCAGTTTAGACATTACAAAAGCTACCTCTTTCCTCGCAGAAGGAGCAGTCAACGCTTATGAGTCTAAGGTAAAGGCCGCACAAGAGGCTCTTGAGAACGGCACATGCGCAGGTAACGATTTCCTCGGATGGCTCCACCTTCCGTCTTCCATCACTCCTGATTTCCTCGCGGAGATAGAGGCAGTGGCTAAGACGCTGCGTGAGAAGTGCGAGGTTGTGGTTGTGGCTGGTATCGGCGGCAGCTATCTCGGTGCACGCGCCGTAATCGAAGGTCTCGGCAATTCTTTCGCTTGGCTTGTTGCTGACAAGAAAAACCCCACCATACTCTTTGCCGGAAACAACATCGGCGAGGACTATCTCTATGAGCTCACCACTTATCTTAAGGACAAGAAGTTCGGTGTGATCAACATCTCTAAGTCAGGTACTACCACTGAGACCGCTCTCGCTTTCCGTCTGCTCAAGAAGCAGTGTGAGGACCAGCGCGGCAAGGAGGAGGCTAAGGACGTCATCGTGGCTGTCACTGATGCCAAGAAGGGCGCCGCTCGCACATGTGCTGACAAGGAGGGATATAAGAGCTTCATCATCCCCGACAACGTTGGTGGCCGTTTCTCTGTACTCACTCCGGTGGGTCTTCTGCCTATCGCTGTTGCCGGATTCGACGTTAAGCAGCTCGTTGCTGGTGCTGCTGACATGGAGAAGGCTTGCGCTCTGGACGTTCCCTTCGCTGACAACCTCGCTGCTCAGTACGCAGCCACACGTCAGGCTCTCTACACACAGGCAGGCAAGAAGATTGAGATTGTTGCCAACTTCCAGCCGAAGCTCCATTACTTCGCTGAGTGGTGGAAGCAGCTCTACGGCGAGAGCGAGGGCAAGGAGCAGAAGGGCATCTTCCCCGCAGCTTGCGACTTCACCACAGACCTCCACTCTATGGGTCAGTGGATTCAGGAGGGCGAGCGCTCCATCTTCGAGACTGTTATCAGCGTAGAGACTCCTAACGAGAAGCTCCTCTTCCCGCACGACGACGAGAACCTTGACGGTCTGAACTTCCTCGAGGGCAAGCGTGTGGACGAGGTCAACAAGATGGCAGAGCTGGGCACACGCCTCGCTCACGTTGACGGCGGTGTTCCTAACATCCTCATCAACGTGCCTGAGCTTAACGCTTACTATCTCGGTCAGCTCATCTACTTCTTCGAGAAGGCATGCGGCATCAGCGGACTCCTTGAGGAGGTCAATCCGTTCAACCAGCCGGGTGTTGAGGCTTACAAGAAGAACATGTTCGCTCTTCTTAACAAGCCGGGTTACGAGGCAGAGAGCAAGGCCATTCAGGAGCGCCTCGCTAACGAGAAGTAACATAAAGGGGAAACATTGATTTCCTCACATTAATATATCAAATAGGACTTACAGACCTTGTGAATGAGGCCTGTGAGTCCTATTGTCGGTCTATGGGACTGACAAAAATACGGAAACAACAAGATGATAAAAGAAGCTATAAAACACTATCTGGAAGCCAATTCCTTCACGGAGTTTGCTCCTCGTGTGGTGCTCTTCGACATGGACGGAGTGCTCTACAACTCCATGCCCAATCATGCTGTGGCATGGCAGGAGGCAATGAGCCAGTTCGGCATCCACTTCACTGCCGACGACTCGTATGCCACGGAAGGAGCACGCGGCGTCGACACCATCCGCCATTATGTCCGCATGCAGCAGGGCAAGGAGATAACGCCGGAGGAGGCGCAGCGCATGTATGACGTCAAGACGGAGATTTTCCATCACATGCCGGTGGCTGAAATCTTCCCCGGTGTCCTTCCGCTTATGCAGAAGATAAAGGATGCTGGCATTACCATCGGCGTGGTGACAGGAAGCGGACAGCGCCCGCTCTTCAAGCGACTGCTTAACGACTTTGACGGTTTCCTCACCGAAGACCATATCGTAACGGCTTACGACGTGGAGCGCGGCAAGCCCAATCCCGACCCTTATCTGATGGGTCTGCGCAAGGCTGGCAACCTGCAGTCGTGGCAGGGCATCGTCGTGGAGAACGCTCCGTTGGGAGTTCGTGCCGGTGTGGCTGCCCGAATCTTCACGGTAGGCATAAACAGCGGTCCGCTGCCTGACGCTGCTCTTGCTGACCAGGGCGCCAACATCGTACTGCAGCGCATCACGGAACTCTGCGACCAGTGGGAGCAGTTTATCTAATCTCATAGGATTTACTCCCTTAATTGCTTTATAAAATGACCCTAAACGAATTTCTTTCCGAGTGGGAGAGTGCTTCGCCGACGCTTGTTGTCCACACGAGCGGTTCGACGGGTAAGCCGAAACCAATGACTGTGGAGAAGCTTCGCATGGAGGCATCGGCACGCATCACCTGCGACTTCCTTGGTCTGCAGCCCGGCGACACAGCTCTGCTCTGCATGCCGCTCGACTTCATTGCGGGCAAGATGGTGGTGGTGCGTAGCATCGTCCGCCGTCTGAAGCTGGTCTGCGTCAAGCCGTCGGGTCATCCGCTTCAGGGCATAACGGAGGCACCTGTGTTTGTTGCTATGGTGCCGATGCAGGTGTATAACAGTATGCAGGTGCCCGAAGAACTACGTGTGCTACGTCAGATTCGCCACCTTATCATCGGAGGTGGAGCCGTCAGCGACGATATGGCGAAGCTGTTGCGTGAGTTTCCCAATGCAGTGTGGAGCACATACGGCATGACCGAAACGCTGTCGCACATAGCCCTTCGCCGACTCAGTGGTACTGAAGCCAGCTCATGGTATACGCCATTCGCCAGTGTATGCGTCAGCACCAACGCCGACGGATGCCTTGTCATAGATGCGCCGGAGGTGTGCGCCAAGCCTCTGGTCACTAACGACATCGTCGAGATTGACGCCGACGGACGTCGCTTCCGCATTCGTGGACGTCGCGACAACGTGATATGCAGCGGTGGCATCAAGCTACAGATAGAGGAGATGGAGGAGAAGCTTAGGCAACACACCGACGTGGAGTTTGCCATAACGAAGCGACCCCATCCCAAGTTCGGCGAGACGGTTGTGCTTCTGGCTGTCACCGACGACATGGAGGCGATGCGGACATTGTGTCAGGAATGTCTCACCCGATACGAACAGCCCCACGCCTATATCTCCGTTCCTGCCATACCGCTCACCGCCACAGGCAAGCCGGCACGCGCCGAGATGATGCGCATTGCGGCAGAGGCGGCGGAATAACAACAACATTAAAAAGAAAGGAGCCTTATTATGAAACAGAATATAGTGATATCGGAAAATTTGGAGCGCAGCCTTGTTGTTGCCATTTCGGAATGTCAGCACGACCGCGTCTTTGTTCTTACCGACGAGACCACGAAGCGTCTTTGCTGGCCTAAGCTCAGCAGTATGCGTTGCATGCAGGAAGTGACGCTCATCACCATTCCCGCCACCGACACTAACAAGAACCTCGAATCATTGGCTCTCGTCTGGGACGCGCTCAGCAAGGGTGGAGCCACCCGCCATTCGCTGCTTATCAATCTGGGTGGAGGTATGGTGACGGATCTTGGAGGATTCGCTGCTGCCACCTTCAAGCGCGGCATCGACTTCATCAACATCCCCACAACGCTCCTCGCAATGGTTGACGCGTCGGTTGGCGGCAAGACAGGTGTCAACTTCAATGGACTGAAGAACGAAATAGGTGTGTTTGCTGATGCACGCTTTGTTATCATCAGCACGCTCTTCCTCGACACTCTCGATATGCCTAACCTTTGCTCTGGCTATGCCGAAATGCTCAAGCACGGTCTTATCAATGACGAGCGGATGTGGGCAGAACTTGTAGGCTTCAGTCTTCATAATCCCGACTTCTCACAGTTGCAGCGCATGGTGGGCGAGTCGATAGCCGTGAAGGAGCGCATCGTTCAGCAGGATCCACATGAGAAGGGACTGCGCAAGGCTCTCAATCTCGGACATACCATCGGTCACGCCATCGAGTCGTTCGCCATGGAGCAGGGCAGACCGATGCTCCACGGATATGCCGTGGCGTACGGATTGGTGGGCGAGCTTTATCTGAGCGTATGCAAGACAGCGTTCCCCGTTGACCGTTTGCGCCAGACAGCACGCTTCATCCGTGAGGCTTACGGCACACCCGCCATCACCTGCGATGACTATCCCAAGCTCCTCGAATTGATGAAGCACGACAAGAAGAATACGTCAGGCATCATCAACTTCTCGCTCCTCGCCAACATCGGCGACGTAAAGCTCAATCAGACTGCCAGCGAGGAAGAGATAAAGGAAGCGCTCGACTTCATCAGGGAAGGGTAATATAGTATGAACAATATTTAAACTCTACATATATACAACAATGGATTTAGAGAAAATAAAGGAAACCCGTCTGCATCTTGACGGATTGTCTAACACACTTGGCATGGAATTTATCTCAACCCCCGAGCCCGACACCTGTCAGGCGAAGATGAAGGTGGACGAGAAGAATCGTCAGGTGTTCGGATTTCTTAGTGGCGGTGCCTCGTTGGCGCTTGCCGAGAACCTTGCCGGTGTCGGCTCTATGGCGTTGTGCCCGGACAAGATCTGTGTGGGCATCAATGTCAGCGGCAGCCATGTAAAGGCTGTCATGGAGGGCGATACCGTCACAGCCACAGCGCATCTCCTTCATCGTGGAAAGACGCTGCATCAGTGGCATATCGACATCACGAATAAGGCTGGCGAACTGATTTCGTCGGTGGAAGTCACTAACTTCGTGATGAACAAACCTAACAAATAAAGCTAACTTACTGAACTTTTGCAAGTTCAATAACTAATTGTATTGAAACAGATGAACTTCGTTTATTACCGTCTGCCTCATACCCAGCAGGTGTTTCGTGGCGTGATGAGAAAGGAGCCTGAGGAATTGGCTTCGCTTGCCGAACTCAACGGGCGTCGCGGCTTTGTCATCGCTCCGTTCGCCCCGTCGGATGATTGCCCCATACTGCTGCTCGACGTGGAGTGGGAGCCGATGGAGCTGCCAGCCGATACGATGGCGGAGGCGTCTCTTGTGGATGCCGACTTCGCCAAAGAACAGGAGAGCTATGCCATCGACTTCGAGAATTTCCATGCGCAGCTGCGTGACGGGACGTTCAGCAAGATTGTCCTTGCCCGCAGCGCCCGACTTACCGCCACGGAGGACGTGTCGCCCCTTACGCTTTTCGCAAGGGCTTGCCGTCGTTATCCTCGTATGTTTGTGGCTCTTTTTTCCACGGAGCGCAGCGGCACGTGGCTCGTTGCCACTCCAGAGGTGCTCGTTCGCGGTAGGCGTGACGAGATGAGGACGATGGCGCTTGCCGGCACGATGCGCCTCACTGAGGACCAGCTGTCTTTCGATACGGAAGGTGGCAGCGTCTCTGAGGCTGACATCCACTGGAGCACGAAGAACCGACAGGAGCAGCATTACGTCGAGACGTACATCACGGAGTGTGTGGAGCATTTCTCTGACGATTTCTCCGTGAAGGGTCCGTCCACGGCGAGGGCTGGCGACCTGGTGCATCTGCGCTCCGACATCACCTTCAAGCCTTACTCGATGGACGTGCTTGGCAATCTGCTCAACGCCCTCCATCCCACGCCTGCCGTGTGTGGTATCCCTAAGGACACGTCACGCGACTTTATTCTGCGTAACGAGTCGTTGCCACGCCTCTATTACAGCGGATTCTCCGGCATTCTCAATCCTGACGGCGAGACCAGTCTGTTCGTCACTCTGAGGTGTATGCGTATGGAGGACGTGAGCGATGAGAATGCCGCCCCGCGGCGCTTTACGCTCTATGCTGGCGGTGGCCTCCTGAAGGAAAGTTCGTGCCAGACAGAGTGGGACGAGACGGAGGCTAAGATGAATACAATGAGACAAACGTTCAAGAAATAAGAGTTAAAGTTCAAAATATAAGTTTATAAACTGATGTTCTGTAACAAGGAAAACGTAAACCTTCTCACAGCTCTGCTTGTCAAGTATGGTGTGACGGATGCTGTGGTGTGCCCCGGTAGTCGCAATGCCCCGATAGTGCATAACCTTAATGAGTGTGACCGTATAACGTGCCGCCCGGTCACGGACGAGCGTTCGGCGGGCTTCTATGCTCTGGGTATGGCTCAGGCCACGCATCGTCCTGTGGTGGTGTGCGTGACATCGGGTTCGGCGTTGCTCAATGTGATGCCTGCCGTGGCTGAGGCTTATTATCAGCACGTGCCGCTTATCGTGGTGTCTGCCGACCGCCCTGCACAATGGATTGACCAGCTCGACGGACAGACGCTTCCTCAGCCTGACGCTCTCGGACGCTTCGTGAGACGCGCCGTGCAACTGCCTGAACCGCATAACAACGAGGAGCGATGGTACTGCCGCCGCCTTGTCAACGAGGCTCTCTTCCTCGCCACTTGTCGTCAGTCGGCTCCCGTGCATATCAACGTACCCATCACGGAACCGCTCTTTACCTTCGATGTGGAGGCGTTGCCGAATGTGGAGCGATGGACAATGATGATGGAGGAACGCCGTCTGCCTTATGCTTGTGAGGCTTTCACAGCCCGCATTGCCAAGGCAGAACGTCCGCTTATCGTCATAGGTCAGATGCCGGCAGGTGTGTTTGACGGTCGGAAGCTGGAGCGTCTGATGGAGCGTTACGTGGTGTTCGCCGAGCCGCTTTCCAATACGTCGGGCACGAATGTCCACTTCGATGAGGCGGTGAAACGTATCTCCGGCATGGCAGCTGAGGATGCTCACAGCTACCGTCCCGACTACATCGTCTATCTCGGTGACACCATCGTGAGCAAAGCCACGCGCCGTTGGCTGCGCAGCCTCGGAGCGCCGTCATGCCTTGTCACGCCAAACGCCCTTGAACCGCACGACCCGTTGATGACGCTCACGGACATCGTGGAATGTCCTTACGGCGACGTCAGTAGCTTGCTGGACGCGTTGACGGCTACTCCGGCGAATGATGAGAGAGGCTTTTACGAGCGCTGGAAGCTCTTGCTCGACGAGTGCGCAGAGCGTGCTGCCGAGTATGAACCTGAGTTCTCGCAGATGGCGGTGGTGAGATATTTCGAGGAACAGCTCGACGACCTTGATGTGGATGTCTTCGTACATTACGCCAACAGCTCCGCCATTCGCCTTGCCTGCATCTACTCCAACCACTACGTATGGTGCAATCGTGGCGTGAACGGCATCGAAGGTTCGCTGTCGACGGCTGCCGGCTTCTCGCTTGCCTCGACGGGACTGACGGTCTGCGTAATCGGCGACCTTAGCTTCTTCTACGACCAGAATGCGCTGTGGAACCGAAACCTCAACGGCAATCTGCGCATCCTTCTCCTCAACAACCGCACGGGTGGCATCTTCCGCTCTCTGCCGGGTCTGAAGGACAGTCCGGCTGCTGGCGATTTGGTGGCAGCCACGCACGAGACAACGGCTCAGGGCATCTGTACCCAGAACGACATAGGCTATCTATCCGCAAAGAACATGCAGGAGGCACAAATCGGCATTGTGACGCTGCTGACGCGCCAGACTGACCGTCCCCTGCTGCTGGAGGTGTTTACCGAAGCAGAAGCGGACGCTAAAGCGACTTTTGATTTTTATATTGCTGAATAATTGCTATATCGAATATATATATGGAAAAGGAGAATAAGCTCATACTGTTCAAAGATAATAATGGCAAGGTATCTGTAAATGTGCGCTTTGCTGATGAGGATGTATGGTTGACACAAGAGCAATTAGCTCAAATATATGCCACCACACAACAGAATGTCAGTCAGCATGTTAAGAGTATCTATGCTGACCAGGAACTTATTGATGAGGCAACTCACAAGAAATTCTTGTTAGTTCGTCAGGAAGGCTCTCGTCAGGTAAAACGTGAGATAGACCATTATAATCTTGACATGATTATCGCCCTTGGTTATAGAGTGCAATCTCCTGTGGCTGTACATTTCCGCCGATGGGCAACTGAGCGTTTGCATGAGTATATCCAAAAAGGATTTGCAATGGACGATGAGAGATTGAAGCAAGGTGGAAATCGTTATTTTAGAGAGTTACTACAGAGGATTCGTGATATCCGTAGTAGTGAACGTAATTTCTATCAGCAGGTGACGGATATATATGCAACATCAGTAGATTATGATCCTCGGGCAAAGATGACAAAAATGTTCTTTGCTTCTGTACAGAACAAAATGCACTATGCAGTACACGAACATACTGCTGCAGAATTGATATATGAACGAGTGGATAATGAAAAGCCATTTGTTGGTATGACCAATTTTAAGGGTAATTATGTAACTCGCGATGATGTGAAGATAGCTAAGAATTATCTGACAGAATTGGAGCTGCAGCGTTTGAATCTTTTGACTTCGCAGTTTCTCGATTTTGCAGAATTTCAAGCCTTAGAGCAGACACCGATGCGGATGGCGGATTGGATTGCTGCACTTGATGATCAAATTCTGCGCCTTCGCAAGAATATATTGGAAGGGAATGGCAGTATTTCGCATAAGGAAGCCATAGAGAAGGCTGAACGAGAATTCGAGATTTATAGAGAACGTGAGATGCGTATGCTGGAAAGTGATTTTGACAAGGCTATTAAGCAATTAAAGGACAAATAACTTGTCTACCTGTCTTACTGTCTAAACAACAATAATAATCAACTTACAACAATATGGAAAAAAGAAATTGGGTGCCCGTGGAGGGCTTTGACTTTAAGGAAATCCTGTTTGAGGAATATGATGGCATCGCCAAGATCACCATCAACCGTCCTCGTTATCGTAATGCCTTCACCCCTCGCACCACGTGGGAGATGTCGCAGGCATTCGCTTGGTGTCGTGAGGCACAGCGCATCAGCGTTGTCATCCTTACCGGAGCCGGCGACAAGGCGTTCTGCTCGGGAGGCGACATGCACGTGAAGGGACGCGGCGGCTATGTCGGCGACGACGGCGTACCACGCCTTAACGTCCTCGACGTGCAGAAGCAGATACGCTCCCTGCCGAAGCCCGTCATCGCCATGGTCAACGGTTACGCCATCGGTGGCGGACATGTCCTCCACCTTATGTGCGACCTCACCATCGCCAGCGCCAACGCCATCTTCGGTCAGACCGGACCTAAGGTAGGATCCTTCGATGCCGGTTTCGGTGCCAGCTATCTCGCCCGCATCGTCGGTCAGAAGAAGGCACGCGAGATATGGTTCATGTGCCGTCAGTATAGCGCCATCGAAGCAGAGCGTATGGGAATGGTGAACAAGGTGGTGCCATTCGATCAGCTTGAGGACACCTGCGTGGAGTGGGCGCAGACCATGATGGAGCGCTCGCCGCTTGCCCTTCGTATGATTAAGGCTGGTCTCAATGCCGAGCTCGACGGACAGGCTGGCATACAGGAACTTGCCGGCGACGCCACCATGCTCTATTACATGCTCGACGAGGCACAGGAGGGAGGCCGTGCGTTCCTTGAGAAGCGCAAGCCCGACTTCAGCAAATATCCCAAACTGCCCTAATCGTCACACCTTATGAGTTATAAGATAGACATCGAGCCGCGCACGTTCCACTTCAAGCAACCGGCTGGAACGTCGCGCGGTGTATACACCACACGCCAGTCATGGTTTCTCACCGTCACCGACACGGAGCGTCCCGGCGTGAGCGGAGTGGGAGAGTGTGCCCCGCTCCCCGACCTCAGTTGCGACGCCCGTCCCGACTATGAGCGCACCTTGCGTTCGCTGTGTGGTATGGTGGAGACGATGGGACGTGTGCCCGCAGATATGCTCCGCCCTTACCCCTCCATGCTCTTCGGTCTTGAGACGGCCCTGCTCGACCTCCAGAACGGAGGCAAGGGCATGCTCTTCGACACGCCGTTTACACGCGGCGAAGAAGGCATCACCATCAACGGACTGGTGTGGATGGGAAGCTTCGATGAGATGCTTGAGCGTCTTGAGGCGAAGATGCGCGACGGATTTCGCTGCGTGAAGCTGAAGATCGGAGCCATTGACTTCAACCACGAGTTGTCGCTTGTCCGCCATATTCGTGAGGCATTCACGAAGGACCAGATAGAGTTGCGCGTCGACGCCAATGGCGGTTTCTCTCCAGCACAGGCTCCGCAACGCCTGGAGCAGCTCGCCCGTTACGACATCCATTCCATCGAACAGCCCATCCGTCAGCACCAGTGGCGTGACATGGCTGCATTATGTCGCGAAACGCCCATCCCCATAGCCCTCGACGAAGAGCTTATCGGCGTAAACCTCCCCGGCATGAAGGAGGAACTGCTCGACACCATCCGCCCCCAATACATCATCCTCAAGCCATCGTTACATGGCGGAATGAGTGGAGCAAGGGAATGGATAAGCATGGCAGCCGAGCGAGGCATCGGCTCATGGATGACCAGTGCCCTCGAAAGCAACGTAGGTCTGAACGCCGTGGCACAGCTTGCCGCCGACATCTACGGTCCCGACATAAAGATGCCGCAAGGCCTCGGCACCGGACAGCTGTTCACGGACAACGTGGAGATGCCGCTGAAGATAAAAGGAGAGAAAATCTGGAGGTGTTAGCAGTAAAATCATGAATTTATCTATTACCAGTAGATAAAAACCAGTGAATTTATCTATTGCCAGTAGATAAATCGCTGTATAACGTCATTTGCATTTAGCTACGCCATCTTATAAAACACACAAAAAACGGCTATAGACGCCCTGCGTTAAAGGGACAGTTTATAGCCGTTTTTTCTATTTATGTTTCAGATTTTATTTCAAAATCTTCTTTGTATATGTCTTGCCGTCGGCAACAACTCTTATGACATAGACACCATGAGGCAGATTGTTGATATTGAAGTCGCCGTTGTTAGAATCGAAACTCCTTGAAGTACCGTCCATAGAAACAATACGACCTGATGTTACAATCGTACCATTGAGCAGTAATTTGCCTGATGTCTTGTCAAACAACAGACCACTGTTGTCTGTATCCATTTTTTCTATTCCAGTCGGAGTGACAACATCAACAAGCCAACCCTTATCTGTAGCAATAGTCGCGTCTGCAGTTTTTGCTCCAGGATTACCCTCTACGAACAGCCGTTTCATCCATCCACTGTATTCAGGTGCTGGTGTAAAATCGTCGAGAACAGGCAACTGCTCGTAAATTCTTTCCAAAGCATTGTCTTCAAATAGGTTATTTCTCAAAGACAGAGAAACAATCTTATTGTTTTCGTTCAGATTCAGACTGTTCAACTTGTTGTTGTCGAGGTGAGCAAGATACAAGTTGTCACCATAGCTTACATTCACACCGGTGATTTCGTTGTTCTTCGCCTCCAACCAGTATATGTTGCTACTCTTCGGATCAAGCACCTTCAGCTTATTGTTGTTTACAATCAATGTTGTCAAATCAGAGCCTGAGAATTCTATCTTCTCAATATTGTTATCCGATCCGAAGAACTTTTCAAGAACATAACACTTTGAAAGGTCTACTGTTCCACTAAGTTTATTGTTATTAGCAACAATCTCTGATGCTGATGAAGCAAGGTTGAAGTCGAAACTTTCAAATTCATTGTTGGCAATGTTCAGCACCGTCAGGAACGGCATCTTTTTAGGAGGTATCACGCTGCTCAGTTTATTATCGTTGAGCCACAGACTCTGTAACATGATACAGTTTGTCAGGTCAGCTCTTGTCAACTTGTTATTGTTGAAAGCTGCCATTGTGACATTACTGCACTTAGAGAGATCAATGCCGCAAATCTGGTTATTCTGAGCCATTATTACCTTTAGATAATTGCTTGCAGGATTTAATTCTGCAATCTTATTATCATTGCAATACAGATAGACAAGCTTATTGAGCATTGAGACATCAAGAATCTCAAGCTGGTTAGAACCAACAGAGAGATTCTCAAGCAACTTATTGTTTGAGAGGTCAAGCGTCTGCAACTGGTTTTTGTCTGCAAAGAAAGTGGTCAGGTTGTTGGCAGAACTCAAGTCAATTCCAGTCAAATCATTGTATGTGACATCGATTGTTTCAAGGGCTGTACAGCCTTTCACATTAAGCTTCTTCAAATGGCTCTTCTGCAAATCAAGGTATGTAAGCTTCTTGCAGTTACCGAAGTCTAACTCTTTGAGCTGAGTACTTGCACAGAAGAGTTTCTGAAGAGACTTTGCCTCGCCTAAGTTCAGGGAGGTCAACGGGTTTCTGTCGCATGCAAGCTGTTCGAGCTGTTCATTCTTCGAAACGTCAAGTTCTGTAATTGCATTGTTGAAGCAAGCCAGTGATTTCAGGTTAGGCATATTGCTAACATTCAATCCTTTCACTGCATTGTTGCCGAATCCTAAGTTTGTTGCTTCAGGAGCATAAATCTTGATAACAGTACCTTTCAGCACGTTTTCCAGATTCTGATAAGAACTGTTGTTTTCGTCATACTTATATGTAACCTTCACACCGTCACCCCAGTCTACATACATATCAGCAGCACAATCAATGGCGAACACGTATTTTGTGCCCACTACTTCAGGTGAGATTACGAACATTGCAGAAGCATCACCAAGCACGTCTGCTGTCTGTTCCGATTTCCATCCCTTTGCTTCAAGAGCGGTTATATCTGCAGCCTCAGAACCTGGATTACTGCCAAAAGCCATAATACCCTTCCACATCACGTCTTCTGGCAGAATTTCCATTCCGTTGATGTCAGGGAGAGATGCGAACATTGCCTCAAGTGCTTCCTTGCTCATATTGTTGCTCTTAACAGAGCCGCCTTCTATATCAAGTTGCTTTGAGAAGTTGAGATTTTCAATTTTGTTTCCTGCGCAATTCAGGTATCTAAGGTTCTTGTTTGCTTTCAGGTCAAGAACAGAAATGTAGTTTGAAGAACAATTAAGGTTCATCAAGGCAGTGTTCTTTGAAAGATCCAGATTTTCAATGTCATTTAAAGAACAATTGAGCGTATCTACTTTTGCTAACTGCGACATGTCTATTGCCGTCAGTTTATTATCGTTACAGTCAAGATATGTAAGATCATCATTGTTAGCAAAATTAAGGCTTGTCAATGCGTTTCCTGCTACGTTGACCTTCTGGAGTTTAGTGTTTGAAGAGAAATCAATATCCGTTAGTCCACATTTTTCAACGATAATATCTCTCAGTTCAGTAACGGCCGAAACATCCAAACCGCTGAGACCTAACAAAGAAGCCTTCAGTGTTTCTATATTATGATTCGAGCTGAGTTCCATCTCAGTAAGTTTGGTTCCTGTAACATCAAGATATTTGAGGTCAGGACAAACTGAAGTGGTAAGTGTGGAAATATTGGTATTGTATTGCAATTTAAGGGTTTGCAGCTCTGGAAATTTGCTTAAGTCCACAACTGAAAGTTTGTTATGATTGGCTGCAAAGTATTTAAGAGCTGGGTATGAAGGGACGTAATCAAGGTTGAACAATTTGTTGCATGATACGTCGAAATATGTCATCGCGTCGCTTTCTGGCCAACTTATGCTCTTCGGCACGCGAAGGTTGTTTACTGATACGTCAAGGTATTCAAGCTTTGTACTACCGCTTAAGTCAAGAACTTCAAGGCTGTTCTGATTCAAGTCAACATGAGTAAGATTCACTCCGTTAGGAAACTCCAGCTTCTGGAGTTGGTTGCGAGCAGCGATTAAGGTTTCCAGTGCCGGATTATTTGAAAGGTCAATACTTGACACAAGATTTCCGGATATGTCTAAGAGTCTAAGAGCTGGTTCATTCAGGACAACTCCTTTAATTGAGTCATCTTTACAACTGAATCCATGTATCGGGTCATCAGCATTGAGCGAGTATACTCTGATGGTGTCACCATAAGTCCTGTCGGAGAAAGCTACTGTTCCTCCCCAAGGGTAATCTCTGGTGTTACCATTACCAAAATCAACATAGAAGCCGCCCTGAGAGGTGAATGCAGAAAAAGAGAGGAGCTTTCCTTCATTTTGTGCACCTTGCGTGGCTATCTTAATCGCCGGCACTCCTGATGCCTTGTCTTGTGCCGTCATCACCATTGAGAATAACGGCAGCATGAATAATGAAGTGAGTAAAATTGATTTCTTCATACATGTTGTTTTTAAAATGAATGCTGCAAAAATACGTATATTTTCCGAGGAAGTAAAGCTAAAGAATGAAAAACATTTCTTATAACGTTCTTTTTAACACTATCAATACCAATTAGCAGATATTTTCGGACTATATTTAATGTGTAATGGTGTCGAACTTATTCGTTAAAAGCACTTTGTCGTTTATTTTTATCTTTTAGTTCTTATTTATTTGCAAAATAATATATATCTTTGCAATCAGCAACTGAATGTAATATATTGATTGACTTTTATTAAAATATTTTTTAATATAAATATTGATATATAATTTTAATAATAAGTAACTAACGCAATAATAAAGATATAGTTTTACATATTAAATAACTCAAAATTTTAATTATGGAAAAGGCATTACACAAATTATTGGCTACCTTGTTGTTTGTCTCGTTAGGCATAACAACAGGATGGGCACATGCTGTCAACAAACAGACAGTGGAAGCTGACAATCCAGTACAGCCAGAAGAAGAGGTGCAAACCGTTGACTTGCCCTATTCTGTCGCATTCGATGAAGACCCTACAGCTGAAGGCGGATGGACAGTAGTAGACAATAGCATGCAGGCTGGCACTACATGGACATACGGCTCTTACACCACGTTCGAAGGCTCGCGTCTCGGCATGGGTATGCAAGCTGACTACGGCGGCGGTCCCAACGGTGCCGGTCCTAATGACTATCTAATCTCTCCTGCATTCAATCTTGAGGCTGGAAAGACCTACACTGTAGACATGTCGTACACGACTTACCAGACAGGCGGCAACATCCTTCTTGAGTACGGTACTGACATCAATGACGTGTCTTCATTCACACAGTTCGCTACGGCACGAAAGGATGGTAACAAGTACTATCCTAACGACAAGTTCGAGCTTACCGTTCCCGAAGACGGTGTATACTATATCGCTCTCCACGCCAAGGCCGTTGAAAGCAGCAACTACGCCTATACATACGTATTCGATTTCGCTGTTTCAGAGAAGCCCGAGGAGGTGAAGCCGGTGGACCTTCCTTATTCTATTGCATTCGATGAGGATCCTACAGCAGAAGCCGGTTGGACAGTAGTGGACAAGAGTCTGCAGTCAGGCACAACATGGACATACGGCTCTTACACCACGTTCGAAGGCTCGCGTCTCGGCATGGGTATGCAAGCTGACTATGGCGGCGGTCCCAACGGTGCCGGTCCCAATGACTACCTCGTTTCTCCGGCTTTCAGTCTTGAGGCAGGAAAGACCTACACTGTAGACATGTCATACACGACTTACCAGACAGGCGGCAACATCCTTCTTGAGTACGGTACAGACATCAATGACGTGTCTTCATTCACACAGTTCGCTACGGCACAGAAAGAGGGTAACGGATATTATCCTAACGACAAGTTCGAACTGACCGTTCCTGAGGACGGTGTATACTATATCGCTCTCCACGCCAAGGCCGTTGAAAGCAGCAACTATGCTTATACATACGTATTCGATTTCGCTGTTTCAGAGAAACCCGAGGAAGTAGAGCCTACACCTCTTCCTTATTCCATTGCATTCGATGAAGATCCTACGGCAGAAGCCGGTTGGACAGTAGTGGACAATAGTCTGCAGTCAGGCACAACATGGACATACGGCTCTTACACGACGTTCGAAGGCTCGCGTCTCGGCATGGGTATGCAAGCTGACTACGGCGGCGGTCCCAACGGTGCCGGTCCCAATGACTACCTCATCTCTCCGGCTTTCAGTCTTGAGGCAGGAAAGACCTACACTATAGACATGTCATACACCACTTACCAGACCGGTGGAAACATCCTTCTTGAGTACGGTACTGACATCACTGACGTCTCTTCATTCACACAGTTTGCTACGGCACAAAAGGACGGTAACAAGTACTATCCTAACGACAAGTTCGAGCTTACCGTTCCTGAGGATGGAGTATACTATATCGCTCTCCACGCCAAGGCCGTTGAAAGCAGTAACTATGCTTATACATACGTATTCGATTTCGCAATTTCAGAGGCTGATCCTACCAGTATCAACGGTATCTGCAATATTCCTAATAATGCTGTTGTAATGGTTTACACTATAGATGGAAGAATAGCAAGTACAAATGCTGATTTCAGAAATCTTGCAAAGGGAACTTATATAGTTACTGTGAAAGCAGATGGTAAGACACAAAGTTTTAAGATTGTGAAATAATCTTTTGTAAAAGGTGAAATAATTTCATATAATAATAAATGGGAAGAAAACGTAATGAAGTTTTCTTCCCATTTTATTTATAATCAATTGTATATTAAGAACGGTAGCGCTTTTACTGCTTCAAATTGGAAATATCCTCAAGTGATAATCCTGTCATTTCAGCAACAAGATCTTGTGTAACGCACCGATTGGGGTTAAAACAGCTCATTTAGCGGGTTCTTTTCTAATTCTTCGGTGGTTCGCCGAAGATAATATTTGCATTTCTAATGCTCAATACTATGAGCCCGGCGCACATGGAAATCTTTGGTGCGAAATTTTCGAGTTATGAGAGGTTGAGGCTATGTTGTTTGTATACAGTGGGTTATGCGGTTGGTGGGTGGAGGACGTAAGTCATGGGCGTGTTAAAGTGGCTGTTTAAGGGTGCAATAGTGGCACTATTGCGGTCTGATAGTGCCACTATTGGCGTGCAAAACAAGAAGTTTGGCACCGTAAAAGGGGCTCTATGGGAGGGTAGGGACATTGCTTGTTGATAGTTCAAGAGGCTTTACTGACGGCAAAAACGCCTGAAAAGGGTTTTGGAAATCTCCAGAATCAATTTTTATTTTGTAACATGTTTTTACTCTTTGTATGATATTTGCATTGTATCCGTTGGGAAAAAGTTCGCTTGAGACCTGTTGTATAATATTTTACTGATTCAAACTGGATACCTCCTCAAGTGATAATCCAGTCATTTCTGCAACAAGTTCAGTGGACATGCCCTTGTCAAGCATTTTTCTTGCAACTTCCGCACGACCTTCCGCACGACCTTCCGCACGACCTTCCGCAAATTTCTTCTTCTCTGCCGTTCTTATGGCATTGA
>ERZ1035051.143-NODE-143-length-30392-cov-27.168540_pt1 | contig 30392 bp, 18 predicted proteins | sample MGYA00520586_ERZ1035051 | MGnify/ENA primary metagenome ERZ1035051 (study PRJEB33766, sample SAMN09781692) | gut metagenome | biome: gut microbiome | host: Homo sapiens | place: Madagascar | study: EMG produced TPA metagenomics assembly of the PRJNA485056 data...
TATTAAGTGGTTATAGATGTTAAAAATCTATTAACCACTTATGATTTGCAATCCGGCGTTAAAAAATGTTCGACCAATTTATTTTGCGGATTTAAAATCCGCTTCTTTTTTGCTTGTTGACGGGATTGCAAATCCCAAGGAGTAATAGGTCGAACATTCTTGTAGTATAACCTGATTGGGAGCTGGTTTCTTAGTCTTGTCTTCCACGCCAATCATAATTTGTCCTCCTTGTGCATTGGCTAAAGCCACACAAGTAGTGGAGAGTTCTTTGAATCCTTTCTCTCCAGTTCGAATTTTTGCAGACTCTTGTATTCTATCTTTTGTTGTTCTGTATTCATATAGTTTATTTTTTATATCCAAAGTATATTGTAAGACAGATACTTATAATGCTTAAGATACCTGCAATAAAAATGCCAATCCAAGCTTGACAGTATGTCTTTTGATATTTTATATCGTCTATAGTCTGAAAATTATTATCTACAAAATCCTTTAATGTTTGTGTAACATGATAGGTCGCATTTGCATATTGTTGAATTTGCTTACCTATTGTTGTGTTTTCAATCAGAGTTTCTGTACCAAGAAGTATCTTCCTGTTGCATTCTCCAAAATCTTTTAATATGGGATGATTGCTTTGTATTGTGCATTTATCTATTTGCCAAATTCTTATAGAATGTTCATTTACATCATCCAACTCATATTTTTTGTGATTGAATATTTGTTTGCTTTTTAGCAGATTTAAAGGAAATATTCCGATATAATAATTCTTTTCTAAATAGTTAAGCAATACAACTATATCAAATACTTTTTGTCGAATATCAGCAAAATTTTCACCTTTGTCATAAACGAGAATCAATTTTGAGAAATCTTCTGTCCATCTTATAAGGTAACAATTGCAGAATTTTTCAAATAATGCAATTGCACACATGTCTTGAGGTTCAGGGTTATATACCATGAACTTTAAAACATCCTTTTCAAAATCACTAAATGTCCTCATATTGTTAATTCTTAAAATATGCATCCATATAAAGTTGTAAGCATCTGTATGAATTCCATTGATTGTGGACCTTTTATTGTATACACTAAATGCACGTCGACGTTAGCTTTATTTATTTCTTCAATTTTTATGCCATATTCTTGCATATTTGAATAGATATTAGAAAAGCTCTCCTCATTATACGTAACAATAAAAATATTCTGCCTTTTTATTTTGCCTTCAATAATGCCACGGAAATATGGCTTAAAATAGTCGGAGTCAGTGATGCCTAATGATTGTCCAAATATCACAACATTGTCTGCTGTAAATAATCTTTCTACGACATTTTCCTTCATGCCTTTTTGGAAATAGGGATTCTTTGTTTTGATGATGCGTGATAGATGAGTGCTTGAACTTATACAAGGAGGCACCATATTGTCTACACCTATAATCAAATTGGTAGGTGTTTGATGCATAAAGCCATGATGTTTTGCCCAGTCTAATGGAATATTCTCGTTATGTATATAAACGGCTTTCTTTTGTGAGTACATTTTACAAAGATACCATGGATCGGTATAGTTAAATGTATACCAAGAACTTTCATGTGCTTCATCTACTAAAAGTAAATGATAAGCACATGAATTCTTATTGATAGTAATTTTATCCAAATCTGTTAATTCAGGAAGGTATCTTCCCCATGCCTTTGTAATTATAAGCCATGCATTGTTTACATCTTCGGCACATTCAACTGATGGTGATAGTGAGTAAGCAATAAGTTCATTGCGGAGTAACCCTTCTAAATCATACCAATTTTCAACAGATCTTTCTTTGATCTTTTTGATTAAAGGTATATCTGGAATCGATAGAAATTCAAATGATTCAACAAATCTTTTGAAAGAAGTTTTTAATCCTAAATCAATATCAAATCCATTGCCTAAAACTATCACGTTGTCCATAAGATTCCTATTTTAATTGTTATACCCAAATTTATTCCATACTTCGAGAACGAGACGTTTTGTACGATATTCACCATATTGGCGTATCTCGTTGTCTTTTAGCACACGGAAGGTCTCGTTGATGCAGCCTTTACCACAGACATCTTCTGGGTCTAGGATATAGCGGAGATCTTCAGTGTTGAGGCCATAGAGGTGGGCGAAGATGGCATCAAGCTCGGCTTGAAGGATGGCTCTGCGCTCAGGATTGTAAATCCAAGGCTGCTGTGCTCCCAACTGTGGCAGCTCTGCTCGCTGCTCTTCGTTCATTTCTTCCCACAATTCCGAAGCCCAGCCGTCCATGTCGTGATTGAAATAGCATAGCTCGGCTACGCGCTTTACAATCTGCCATTGTGTGGCGGATGGGATCTGGTCGGGGGTGAGGACTGGAAATTGTTTGACGTAATTGATGCTGGCATGTGTACCTCCTATTTTTTGGCGTGAGCAGTAGTCGAATATTAGTGATGACATCATTCCGTAAAGCGAAGCCCCGGGCATACAGCCACGCTCCGCGTAGAGGAGCGTGGCTGTATGCCCGACGCCTTTGGCGTCGGGAATAGGCGCAATTATAAATGTGCGCATGTCGACACCTCGTGCGATATCTCTAAAGGCAAATAGCCACTTATGCTTCCACTCCCACACAACATTTCCATCTTTGTCCTTCTTCACCTGTCTGTCTTTTACAGCAGACAATGGTACCCAATACCATGGCATGATATGGCTGTTAGGATTACTAAGTTCATCCAAAGAAGGCATGTTAATGGAGTTCGGGCGTTCGCCTTCTGTGGGCCAAGTGCCATAGTGATGGTTGTAGTGCCAAATCATCTTGCCCTCGTAAAGCGGCACGTATGTCTCGCCGTCAACAGTGGTGAATGTGTCGCCATCCAAGCTTGCACCAAGTTCTGTCAGTTGTGTATAAGTTCGGAAAAGATAGGAATCATTAGACATATGAATCATGCTTCCAAACTTTACATTCCAAGGATTATCTCCCGTAACTTCATTATATAAAATAGTGGAGTTGCGGTAAATCTTAGCCGTCAGTTTTGCGTCACGGCTTGTACGGAATACTGGGCAAGTTTTTGTGTTGGGATTAAGACGTGCAAAGTCGCTCGTCTGCAAAGAATATATGCGACGAGAATCTAACAAATGATCAAGACGGTTTAAGTAGAAACCGCCTTTTACAATACGAGGTTTATCTTGTGGTTTACTTGCTACTAACAGGCAGAATTTGAACATTCGATGAATGTCGAATAAGCCTTCCTTGTTCTCAAAATCGTATAATGAAACCAATCTGTTTTCATCAATCAACTTCGAGAAGAATGCCTTGTTGCTATCATTTACTGCGATACCCGTAGGCAAAACAAGTCCCCATGCCTCTTTTGAGAAAGAGAGGCATAATTCTGCAAACATAGGGTACAGGTCTATGTCTCCAGTAGCAGTCAAATCAAATCTGCCTGCTAAACGGGCGAAGCGGCTAAGGGCTTCTGCATCTGCAAGAGCCTTGGCATATTCCTTATATAATGTTGGGTCTGAAGTCTGTAAGGCTTCTATCGCTTCTTTGCGTTGGCTTGCTGTGCCAGCATTTACAATGTCGGCACGATTGTGACTCTCAAACCATTTCTTGTCTTCCACCTTAATCTTATCCCATGGCGGATTACCGCACATGACGTCAAATCCCTTATTGGCAGCAAATACCTCCGGAAACTCTACGCACCAATGGAAGAAACGCTGTTCTTCGGCTATGCGTTTTACTTCAGATTTGAAGTCTTTAGAGAGTTCACGATAGTAAGTTAGGAATGTCTTGCCTTTTTCAGCACATTCCATTGCTTCAATTTCTTGCAGTGCTCGAGTTACTGTCTTTGTATATGGTACTTCTGCTTCTAATTTGATTTTTCCATTTACACTTTCATTGTCGATAAGAATTTCATCGTGTTTTACGGTTTTATAGAAAGCATATGTATAGATGTCGCATGCACGTCGTAGACAATCTACACGTGCAGATTCCATCAGTTCTCTCCATCGTTCCTGCTTGATGATTTCTTCCTCTAAAGTATCTTCCGGTAAGTGGTTGATAAAACGAATCTTATCAGCCAAACCAATTTGAGCTGCTGAAAGTTTTACTACTCCGAAAGTATCTTCTAACCCCAATAAAGGCTCATCGCTATTTTGATTATTTATTTTTTTTACGGCTTCCTGGTTCAGCTTCTTCAAAGCCTTCAATGTATCTTTGTCATCTGCAGTCAAAGCCTTGTCTGGTACACCATCTATCAGCATCTGCAAGTCGGAAACTCCCAATACGGAATTACCGCAACGGATATGATGATCGAGGAATGAAAGTGGCTTGCCTGCGCAATAACCTTCAATCCACAATACTACTTTGCAAAGTTCTACGGCATCGGGGTTGTAATCTACGGCATAAACACAGCGGGAGATAACCTCACGAAGCGCCTGACGATAATCCAGCGAAGCCGGGTTGTCCTCACCTGTGCGGAGGGTACAGATATACCAGGCAATGGTGCGAGCCATCGCCAATACAATATGTCCGGAGCCACTTGCTGCATCACAAACCTTCATATTAAGTAATGCCTTTGCCTTCTCTTCTGTGGTAGTCTGTGCAGCAATCTTTTCCTTGATGACTGGTTCGAGTGTAGTCTTGATAAGATTCTGTACCAAGTCTGGACGTGTATAATAAGAAGAAGTGCTTTGACGGTCTAAACCGCCAACGAAGCCAAACTGCCAGTCGGAAGCGGCAACACCCGGCTGTACGAATGGGCGCATTTCGAGAATGCCTTCATATACAGAACCAAACTCCTCTACGTCGAGAGAGGAATAGTTGATCTTTACTTTCTGTTGGCGCTCATCTTCAAACTCGTTGAGAGCAGAGAATGCAGCGAGCAAATCCTTGTTGCTTACCTGGCATTGTTTCAGCCAATGCAGGGTTTCAGTGCCAAAGAGCACACCACCCAATGGTTTGATGCCCAGTTTCTCGCCAAAAGTATCTGGCTCGAAGAGATGGAAAGTATCCATCAATCCCTGCCATAGGTCGGAATACTGGCGTTGTTTTAGGTACGCCAATTCCGAGAGATGGCGCAGACGGCTTGCTGCATAGAACTTCTTGTAGATGTCCTGCCACTGGCATAACTGCTTGTAATCTGGAGCATCAGGTGAATCGGGAATCTGATAAACCAATCCTCTATCCTCAATGATAAACAGGAAGAGGAGACGGTAGATGAAGTGGATGAGTTCCTTGTTGAGTTGGGTTGCATCCATCGTTCCATTGGCGAAGGCTTCGCGCAATGCGTCATTACCTTCACCTTCTGATGTCAATACGGCATTTCCGATGGTTTCCATCGTGGTTTGCACGGCACGAGACAAACCATTGCGAATGCGGTTGCCTGACTCGATGCTCATGTTAAACCAGCGTTCCATCACGCATGGCTCGTCACCACTTGTGCGGAAACGGGAAGCGTGAAGCAGACGGAACATCAGGCAAAACTCGGTGTATTTGTCTTCCTCCAGCATACGGCGGAGGTCAAACTCTATATAAGTGAGCTTCACCAGCTGTCCGGAGTTGCGGATGATTCGCAGGATTTGTCCGTTGCTGATGATGCCATATACATTCTCTGTGGCGTTGAGATATTCGAGCATAGTGGCATGAGCCGACTTCTTGCGCATGCCGCCTTTGGCACGATAGTCGAGTGAACACTTGTCCAGGGTATCAATGTTTCCGTCGGCACTGATACCCTCACCTATGATAATGAATGGCATTTTACCCAGGTCGTGGCAGGTATAGCTAATGTCGTAGTTGGTGCCAGCCACTTCTATATTGGTGGCCTGGCGGTCGAGTGAATAGCCTAAGCTTTGGAACAGTCGTTCCATCAGATCACGGGCACGACGGGTTCCGTATGGATCCTTGTTGACCAATCGCTCATTGTTGGCACGTTCCTTGTAGAAGTTCCAATCGTTGCGCAGACTGCTCCATACGTAGTCTATGGCCGAAGATACGGAAATATCCATTCCGAAATCCTGGTCACGGTTGCCGTTGAGCGTGTTGTCGCGCTCTATGTTATGCAGGATGTCATCAGAGAGGAGATGACCATATATATGAATACTTGTATAGTCCATAAATTTTATTCAGTTACATGCCAGTTACATGGCGATGATATGTTCAAATCCCCATAAACAGGGACTTTTATGATAATAGCTGAGCTATTTTTGTATAGCTCAGTTACATGCCAGTTACATGTCAGTTATATTTCAGCTATATTTAAGCCCAATAGGGAATATAATTATGCCTACTGTTACCATCGGAATGTTCCTCTTTGATGAGTTTAGCCTCCAAGGTATCCTTAATGATCCTTGATGCCATAGGATAGTTTTTGTCTTCAATTCCTAATCGTCCTCTAAGGGATTGGTTGTTCATCTTCTCATTAGAAACATACCTTAGACAAGCATGTTGGTAGCATGCCATTACCCTTTCGGTTTTATCAAGATCAGCAAATTTTCGATAAGAGAATACAGTTGTTTCCGTTCTTGTTTCTTGAAGCTGAAGACGTACAGGAGGAAGTTGGTATAACTCTATATAGAAGATTGTCTTATCCATACCACTTCCTTTCTCTTCGCAGATACCCATTCTACGCATAATATCGGCAAGAGAATCGTTTCTAGACTGATATTCGTCAATGAAACGCTCTATGCTTATCAGAGGTTGTCCCGGATTAGAGAGTGTAATGCGGTCGGAATAGATTTCAATCATAGGGAATCCTTGCTCAGAAAAATCTTGATGTATAATCATGTTTGCCGCTAACTCACGTATAGCAATTTCTGGATACATTCGAGCATCTTTTCTTAATGCCATTCCAATTTCTTCATTGGCAGGAAGTTGGCTATTTATCCACGCAATCATTTCTTCAAAACAGATGGCATAACCTTTGTCAAAAGATTGTTCACGGATAGTCTCTACTTTACCTTTGCCTTTATAGACAATGACTCTAACCATTTTCCTTTTCAATCCATCGAAGTCGGAAAGACGTTTGGCAAACAGGATAGCGCCCAGTTCGGTAATTCCATATCCTATTTCATCTTTGGTAATCAGGTTCTCTGACAGGAATCGGTCTAAGATACCATTGATATCTTGTGGAAGTGGCAAGTTCATCATGTCAAAGTACACTTCTGCACTGAGAAAAGAAAACACATCCTGTCCTGACAAGCCCTTTTTCAAGACTATCTTTTCCAATGGCTTCTGACCACCTTTCCATATCTTGGCTTCTTTAGCCGGAAAGTCTTTCAACTTTCGGGTAATGGTACCCACTCTGATATAAGACTCATGCAGGAAACTTACAGGTCGGTTTGTTGTAGCTGGTATTTTGAAGATGCAGACATGCCCGTTGGCTTCATAATCAAAATCATCGATTATTTCGAAGTCAATACGGGGATTCAGACGGGTTGACAACCAGGATTCCAATTCTTCGTTGCCTACCATTTTCTGTTTACCATATAAGTCTGTGCCAATAACGTTATGGCTTTCGTCATCAATGCCAAATACGATGTAACCAAACGGCATATTGCTCAAGTAGGCACTATTTGACAGGGCAGAGATTCTTTCGCCAATCTCTTCCTTAGAATGAAAATTATGTTTGAACTCTAACCACTCCGTCTCTTTTGGCTTGGCAGTCAAAGCATCTATCAGTCTTTTGAAATCAATGTATTCCATTATGAATTAAATATTTATTTTCGGTACAAACAGATAAGCAGCAATCACATCCATTGGCAATACGGGTTCTACCACTTGGTACTCTGAAGCCTTTAGGTAGGTGCGATATTTGGCGAAAGCTTCTACCAGATGTGAAGCTCTTTCCAGGGCTATCTCATCTGTGTGTTGGCGAAGTTCTGTCTCATTGTTTATCCAGCGGATGGCATTTGTAAGAAGAGTCTTCTGTGTAGGCAAGTCCATATCGCCAGATGCCATTGAGTGCAGGAAAAGCTGTTTGGCTTCTTCCTGTGTAAGGAAATCGTGGTTTTCAATCTTTCCACGATAGCCCACAAATATCATTTCTTCACCCACCAGTTCTCGGTTCTCTATCTTTTTGTCACGGATAACACTACGAACACGCATCAATAGTATGGTGGTTCGCTTCTTCACCTCTGCTGTTTCCATTACCAAAGCCCGGCATGCTCCCAATTCGCCACCATTGACGGAATCGTTGACAACGGCACGGCTCAAATCCTCTACGAATGTATGGTTGCGTCCTATATACATATAATGCTTTGGAGTTGGGGAAGCAAAAGATATGCGCACAAGCCCTTTGGATGTTGCCTTGTCGGCGAAGTAGTGGCGCAGATTTGCAGGTAACTCCAGGAGTTGGAAACTGTAACATAAAGGTATATCGTCTGTATGAACGTTTACACCGACATGCAATAGTTGCTCAATTACAAAGTCACGGGTATCTTCTACACCTCCAATTACCGATTTGGCTTCTTCCAAGGATGCAGTCAGTCGGGTTGGATCCATCTGCTTATTGTTATGAGCGAAGTAGGTGTGAGAAATCTTCTCGTTCTCTTCCATCTTTTTGAGTTGAATCTCAAGTTCCTCTTCCTGTAGCTTGTTCCATTCCGGGTCGTTATCGAACAGGGACTGCTCCATATAGTCGGTTCTTGTAGGAACCTTGGCATCGAAAATTCGCTGCATGATGTTTTCCATCAATGAAGCATCATTGTCTGCGATAGGCAGATAGACACCCAGCTTCTTGCGTATCTCTTCCTGCTTTTTGTATAAAACATTGAGCACTATATCATCCACCGGGTTGTTCTTAGCATGAAGCGTGGATATAAGGACAGCATCGGCAGTTTGTCCGAAGCGGTCGATACGACCATTACGTTGTTCCATTCGGTTTGGGTTCCAAGGAAGATCGTAATGGATGACAGCCTCAAAGCCTTGCTGTAAGTTGACACCTTCTGAGAGGCAGTCGGTACAAACCAATACGTGGCGGTCTTCCTGTGCCAAGGCATCAATCTTCATCTTGCGCTCCTCATCAGCCAAACGGCTGGTAACCACACCCACAATTACCTTCTTGAACTTCTTGTTGCTGGCGAGCTGGTCTGTGATATATTTGCCAACATACTCTGCTGTTTGGATATACTGGCAGAATACGATAGGGTTCATGCCACTGTCAAGAGAGAACTTCACAATGTCAAGAGCCTGTTTCACCTTTTCATCACCATCCGTTTCCTTGATGTGTTCCAACTGCTTGATGAAGCTGTGGAACTCTTTCTTATCTGTAGCACTGGTTGTTTCTAATGCTTCAGGAACGATATCGTCGGCATTCAACAAATCCTTCAGAGGATCATTGAATATATATACTTGCTCGGATTCATCTTCAGTATTTGCTGATGACGAATCTTCTCTCTTGTCTATCTTGTTTTGCAACATGCTGATACCGGCATCAGGACTTGACATTACTCCACGCATCAAGGCCAGGAGATCCCAGTAGATATAGCGTTGTTTGCGTTTATCTGCTCCTGATACCTTCTGGATGCCATGTTTTACATATTCTATCAGGTGCCCCAACAAATTGCGATAATCTGGAGTGAAGGAGTATTCATCCTTGTCGATTCGGACACGTTCAGGGAAGACGATTTCATTGCCTAGATACTGCTTGATGTCGGCACGGCGGCGTTGTACGAAGTAATGGGACAGTTCCTCGCGCTCTGTAGCGGTTTGAAGCTGGTAGTTCTCGAACTTAGAATTCAATAATCCGATAAGGGACTGAAACTCTTCGCTTTGACCGCTATGAGGAGTAGCTGTCAGCAAGACCAGTTGCTGTTCAGGTTTATTGGCCAAGTCACTTAACAAGCGATAGCGCTGTTGCTGGTATTTGTTGGCGCCAGTTGGCTTGGCGCAAGTATGGGCTTCATCAACAATCACGAAATCCGGGCAATGGTCGAGGAAGATATTTCGCTTATTGCCTTGTTTCACATAATCAATGGAAATAACCTGGTAGGGGATGTCACGGAACACATTCTGGTCTGGACGCAGTTTTTTCTCCAAACGGCTGATGGTAGAAGAACGGATAATCTCTGCGTCCAAGCCAAACTTGTCCTTAATTTCATTTTGCCACTGCTCGCAAAGGTGTGGCAAGCATACTACTGCGAAACGGTTAATTTCGTGGCGGTCGAGTAATTCTTTGGCAATCAATAATGATTCCAGGGTCTTTCCAATACCAACGTCATCAGAGATGAGCAGTCTGATCTTTTCTTGTTTGAGTGCAAGAATCAGCGGAACCATCTGATATGGACGTGGCTCGAAAGATAGTTTTCCAAGACACTGGAATGGACCAGCTATATCTCTGAACGATAAACGGCAAGCGTTATAAAGCACCTTTGCAGATGCCTTATAACTGTTTTTCCCGATGTCATCAGCTGTAGGCCGACGAAAATTGTAGGAATGAATCTGTAGTTCATCCCCATAGAGAGGAAGGTAGAGACCGATGGTTTCGGCATCTGTACCTCCTAATGGTTTTATTATCATAAGTTCGTCCTCTCCTGATTGCTGAACAACCCAAGGACGATTTCTGAATTCAATCAGTGTACCAGTCTTGTAATCCATATCGTTTATTTTACTGGGGTGAATATATCTGAATATTGATTGATGAAGTCTGCTAATGGCGTTGCATAATGCCAAGCCAGGACTACGAATCCTGCATCTTCGAGTACTTCCCGTTTCTCTCTGTCATCCTCTTGTATTTCAGGACGATCGTGTGGGGTGCCGTCGCAGAATACTACGATACGCTCGCCATACATGAAGTCGGGCTGTACGTAATATTCTTCCGGGAACATCGGCTGTGCCTTGTCTGGCAAGCGCAAGTGATGGTCGTGCAGATATTTCAGAAACTCATATTCCGTAGAGCTGTTGTGGTCTCTTGCCGCCTCTAATGCTGCATATTGCTCATCGTAGCTGAGCGTTTGTCCTGCTCTATGAAGTTCGACTTTTGCCTCTTGCATCAACTTGAGCGTTCTGTATATCAGACGGATGTCTATCTGCTGATGATAGGGCTGATTATAGTAGTTGAGCAGATTGGAATAATCGGCAGGTGTCAATTCGTTAATCTCATCCTGTGTCAATTCCGGTTTGTTGAAGCAAATCTCGTATGCTCTTTTTACGACATCCCTATAGGCTTCCGGCTCATGCACAAGACGGCTAAGCACACCCAAAGATCCCTCTGCATTTTCATAGATGAGGATATTAGGGGTTGTTCCTTCTCCCATCACTTCTGCGCCCATTTCGCTTCCCTCTATTTGGAAGACATCCTCGATAGCCTGCTTGAAGGCATAGAGGAAGGTGCGGACAGCTTCTTTCCGTTCTAAAAGCAATGCTTTAAGTGGTTGGATATATATGGCATTGGCAGTTGTTTCCGTGAAGAGTTTGACAAACTTGATTCTGTCAGCTTCTTCTGGATTCTTGTCAGCTTCTTCCTGAATGCGTGAAAGACGTTCGTTGCTAATCCAATCACCTGTTTTAGTGTCGAATGCAAACCCATTGGCATTATTATCGTTACGTGATTCCAATATATAGGTAAGTCGGCATGATGGGATATAGCGAATATTTGCCAAATGTTCACCATGAGGTGACTTCAGTTCGCATTCGCTGATAGCTCTTGGGTCATCACTTGCAAAATAGGTCTTTGTTTTATAGAACTTGCGGGAACGCTCTTCCTCCTGACAAGTAATCTTTTCCGTTTCTGCAGCTACCATGTCCTGAGCCTCAATGCACATACCAGGGATTAGTTTTGCCACACCATCAAGAGACTCACCTGTGATGATATCTGTGTGATGGGTGGTGTTCTCCTCATCCTTATATACAACTCCCGTCTTAGGATTATAGAAGAACTTGTGAGGAATCACCTCTGATAGTATCTGCATTCGGTTGATGCGGAACTTTCCACCATTATTATATATAATGTTCTGCGGACCAAATTCACTCAGTGCAAGACGCTTTGGACGGCTTAGATATTCCACTTTATCAGACTTGTATTGCAGCAATGCTCGCTGTGGCAACTTGGTGAAGTTATAACCTGGTAAGAAGCCCTCACTTGCGAGATAGCGGTAAGGATAGAACTCACTTTCTTCCTTGTTCTTGAGTTGTTTCCCTCCAAGCAATAAGTCACGAAGGTTTTCTCCACGCTGTTGTTTCATATGTGCATCACGCTTCTCTTTAGAGTTCTCACCATAGATACGATTCTTGATGACAAGGTTTGCTTCCTCAATCTGAGTTTGCGCTTGCTTGTAGAGAGAACGCCAACGGTCAAGAGCTCTGTCGAAGTCGTACTCATAATTCGTAAGAATATTGTCTAACCAATGTTCGGTAAACCAAATAGGTTGTTCATCTTTCATACGTTCTTTCAAGAACGTATCGCTCATGATTTGTTTGAATGCCTGCTTGATTTGCTCCTTTCGCTCTGGTGTGAGTTGTAGGGCTATACGAACCTCATCTTTTAATGTGATATTGTTGATATCATCATAATCCACCAAGTCCTTAATGCCATCAGACAGCTCTTTGATAGGGCACAATGCGAGAATGGTAGAGTGAAGGTGCGTGCGGAACAGTTCTTCATTAACCAATTCCATTCTTGGAGCCTTCACTTCACCTTTGACCATCTTTTCTGGATGGTTCAAGTAATAATTCTCATGTGAGTTGCGTGGACGGCAATAGGTGTAAACCAGTGCAGCTTGTCCACTTCGACCTGCTCGACCTGCTCGCTGGGTATAATTGGCAGGAGTAGGTGGTACATTGCGCATACCTACAACAGATAAATCCTTGATATCGATACCTAACTCCATCGTAGGAGAGCAGTAGAGAATCGGGAACTTTCCTTCGCGGAATTCCTGTTCTCTATTTTCGCGATCTTCCTTGGAAACCTGTCCTGTATGGTCTTTAGCCTCTAGGCATACATCTTTGAGAGGTATGTTTTGATAGAATTGCTGGAAGTAATGGTTGGGTTCTTTATCAAGCCAATTGCCTCCCTCTAAGATGCGATAGCGTACCAGGTCACGGCGTATATGTTTCTTATCGCCAGCTTGCCATAGGATACTGCCATAATCGAGCTGGTAGGTTCCGTTTTCGTGTATGATGAAGTTTGATAAAGCTTCGAATAAGCCTGTCATATAATACGTGTACTCTTCCTCATTCTTGATGGTACGTCCTGTATTCTTCTCTATGTAGTCACGAATAAAGAAACCAAGCTTGCTTCTATAGCCTCCACTTTCCAGATTATATGCATTGCGTCTGTGAGGATTGGTGATAAACAACTCGTTTGCTTCGTCAATAGTGTCGCTTTCATCAAGTGTCCATGGGGCTTTCAGATTCTCTCTTACTGCCTTGCTGGTATCTTTTACGGCTTGAATCGTCCTTTCGCTGCTATAGATGCAAAGTTTGTGGCGAAGGTAGTCGAGGATTTGAGTAATGAACTCTTCTTTTTGCTCATCATCCAATCCTTCCAGTTCAGGTATATCATATAGACGTTCTGAATTGTTTTCACCTGTAATCTCATCATGAAGATATTTGTAGTCGATGGTCAGCAATGCGCAATCTTCAAGATTTGGCATAATCACAGTCCAGTTTCCAGCAAGGTCATCATAGATGATGGTGGAGAGATAACGTTCCATGATATTCTTCATATCATTGGCACGGCTACCACGGAGCCCTTGTCGTATAGAATAATCATTTACTTCCAGATGAAGATTATCCAGCACCATTCTGGCAATCCTTGTATTGTCTATAGGCTCAGCGGAATCTTTGATAGCATTCCAGATGGCAGAGCGTATTTTACCAATGCGGATAAAGTCTTTGAAATGACCTGCTTGCAATGCGGCATCCTGGCGAGCATCGACAAAGGTTAATACCTTTCTGTCGTTTTGCTCAATACCCATTTTCTGCATGAGGATAATATCCTCGTATGACAATACTGTTGTGGCAGTGCTTCTACCTTCACCACCGATTCTTGACAATTTTGAATATTCTGATTGCTTACCTTTGTAAACCACACGAGCTGTTGGGTCGTACATGAGTGGAGATGGTACGAAAATAGCCTCGATGAAACCCATGTTATCGAGTGGTTCGGCAGGACTGTAGGTGCCTGATTGAGTTACATAAACCTTTTGTGGAATACGTGACTCGTATGTTTTCTTCAGCTTTCGTACTCCCTTTTTGTTTGTAGTGTACCAATCTGATGGAATTTCCTCAGAATTTACGTCAAGGATATAATCATTTATATTTTCTCCTTTATGAGGAAGGACGATGTAGCCATCATTGATATCGCTATCGCCATCACCTGATGCATAACCATCAAAGTTTCTTGGCATAATCAGACTGCCATTGATTTTGACGACATAGAATTCGTGACCACTTAGACGGCTGAACACGACGGGATAAAACATGACTTTTGTGTCGCCATGTGATAGCTCTTCACAATAGAGCTTTTCTTCTACTGTGATTTGGCGGTTGTCTTGTTCGCCTATAGTAAGATACACGTTTCCTGTTTGGGGAATGAACTGATGAACTTTATACGGAAGTACAGATACGCCTTTCTGTTGGTTCAGAAAATTGCACCAGTTAAGCACTTCTATGATATGCTTCTGGCACTTTCCTTCTTCTTCTCCAGTTTTTATACTCAGTTGTTTAGCCATATCCTCTATAGAGATAGGCTTCCCTCTGAAATATTTGTTTTCTTTTCTGTTGTAAGCAAGTGCAATACTTTGTTCTATCCAAATGGCTGTAGGATATTTTATTGCATCATGTATGTCTGCTGAATGTGGAACCGGGTTGTTGATGCAAATGCGCAATTCACCATCAGAAGGTTCATCGTCAGATAGTCCTATTGCAAGAGTTTCGTCTATAACCTGTTCTTTTGTGTATGAACTTCCGAATATGCATGATGCAACTTCGGCAACTTTTTCTCTTTGCTGACTATAAGTCATACTGTCATCTGCAACCATTGTGGCTGATGTACCGAAGCAAAGTACTTGACCTGTTGCCAAAGATTTGATTCTGCGTATCAGGAACGAAACATCGCTTCCTTGCATTCCACGATAAGTATGCAACTCATCGAATACGAGGAAGTGAAGGTTTCCCAAGAAACATTTGCGCAAGTCTTCTTCTTTGCCAGCACGAGTCATGAGTAATTCCAACATCATATAGTTGGTTAATATGATGTTAGGAGGTGTTTGCTGCATCTTTCTGCGTGCTTCATCGTTTTCCTGTCCGGTGTATTTACCGAAAGTGAAAGGACAAGAACTGTCTGTTCTTTCTTCGAACTCTGCTTTATATCGGTTTAATTCTTCAGCTTGTGAGTTGATGAGGGCATTCATCGGATAAACGATAATAGCTATAGTCTTATCCTTGCATGCCTCTTCGTGAAGTAGAACGTAATTGAATATAGTAGCCATGAATGTACGTGATTTTCCTGAACCTGTGCCGGAAGTCACGATGAATTCTTTGTCTTGACAGCCTAACTCTATAGCTTTTTGCTGATGCATGTAAAATGGCTTGTCGAAGAAAAATTCCAAATCTTTATGGATAGGGAGCCCCTTGGCAATAAGTTCCTGTACACCTATTCCCTTCTTGAAGTTTGGATTGAATTGAATCAAAGCCTTTGGCCACAGCTTTTCATTTTTGATGGAGTCGCTGACCTTTTCCTTGATTCGTTCATCCTTTATGGCAACAAAACTTTCCAGGTAACTTTTGTAGCTGCCTTTCAAGCTTTCGTATAATTCAATTATATTCATACTTGCTAATCTTTAAACAGGTACAAAGATAATATTTTTCTTTGGAAATAGGGATATCTTCAGGAGGAAAATGTATTTTCTTTGTGATTTTTTCCAGTTTTGGGTGAAAAATACTCAGCCCGTAATGCTTTAAATATTGATTCACCAACTGGAAGCAACTGCGCAGGATTGCCTACAAAAATCACTTTACCGCCAAAGTTAGGTTGTACAAACGTAAGGAGATTTACTATCGGATAGTCTGTGCCGAACATAACGATACAATTCGCTATAATTTGTTGTTTTCGCTATAAATCTCGTTATTTTTGACGGATTCAAAATGATTTTCTGCTATAATAATGACGAATTTGCTATAATTCCGCTAAAAAACCGCTATAATATGTCCTTTATGAAAGAGGCATGATATACCAAGTTCGTTCTTCCGTTTGTAATATGATAGGCTACCTCCATTTTCTGTTATGCTACATACGGTTGCAATTTCTTTTGCCGTGACTTTTGGATTATTGCAGATTATTTTTAGAATAGTTTCCGTAGTTACAGAGGAAGTTCTCGTAGTTGTTTCCGTAGTGTCCTTGATGTTTCTTTCCTGTTTAAGGCAAGTGTACGAAGTTTATACTAAAAAAAGGTCGCCAGCATTTTGGTGACCTTTTTTTAGTATCCTTTGTTTTCTCTTTATTTTCTGAATTTCTTCTTAAACCATTGGTTGAATGCCACGTAGGCACTGATTTCCTCCTGGTGCTGAGGCTCGGCAAATGTCAGTACGTTGCCCGATGAATCTCCGTGCTGGTCTGGGAAGATGATCATCAGGTTCGTGCCCGAGAAGAAGCGGGTGAGCTCTTCCGGCAATCGCTCTAATGCCGACTTGTGGGAAACGGTTCCCTTGCGGGCTGTCACCACCACAAAGAGATGGTTCTTGCTCATGTGGGAGGCAAGCTGTGGCATCTCGTTCCAATGCTGCATCAGGGTGTATTCGGCTCTTACTTCCTGATGTCGGTTGGTGATGTACTCATTGATGAGTGCCAGGGTCTCCTCCCTGCCGTGGAACTGGATGCGGCAATCCAAATTGCCTGACAGGCGCGCCAGTCGCTCTACCCAGCGGTAGAAACCCGGTTCAAATTCTGCCCTCGATGGTACTGCCACCTGTATTCGGCGAATGGTATTGAGCGGCTGCTTGATGCGTGCCATGATAATCTGGCGGCTCAGACCATTGAAGAGACTCTGATGAAACTCTCCCCAGAACTTAGGCGAAACCTCCGGATGCATGTGCATGCCGATGATGATTTCGGAACACTGGAACTCGTTGAAGGCATGCTTGATGCCGTTGGCGATGTTGGCAGCAATGCGAACCTGCGTCTGCGTCATCACGTCGGTGGCTGCGGCAAGCTGACTGCAATGATCCAGCAGCTGTCGGCCCTGTTCCTGCTTGTATCGCATATCCTTGTCGTCATACACCACGTTCAGGCAGACCAGTCCTCTGTTCAGTTTTTGGTTTCTCACCAGGAAGGCGAGACTCATCAGATTATCGGCATATTCCGGATACTTCACCGGTATGAGAATCTTCTCATCGCTTGCCTTCTTGGTATCTTCGGCATCCGGCAACTCCTTGTCGCGGAGGATAATCTTTCTGGAACTCCAGTCGGTGAGCATCGAAGAGATGACGCAGGTGCAGAGAATCATCATCACCACACCATTCAGCATGTCATCGTTCACCAGATAGGTGTTCGGACCCACCAGGAGGTTCATACCCACCATCACCATGGCGATACTGCCGGCGGCATGGGCAGAAGTCAAACCGAACATCATGTGACCCGATGACAGCGGCAACCGGAATCCGAAGCAGGCGGCATAGGCTGCGATGGCTTTTCCCAAGGTTCCGAAGAACACGATGCAGAAGATGACCCAAAGGATATGACTGCCCTGGAAAAGCAGTCCCACGTTGATGAGCATGCCCACACCTATCAAAAAGTAAGGGATGAAGAGGGCATTGCCCGTAAACTCCAGTCGGTTCATCAGCGGAGAAACGTGCGGGATATACCTATTTAATATCAGACCAGCGAAGAAGGCACCGAACACGCCCTCGATGCCCACCATCTGCGAGAGAGCCGCACTCATGAAGAGCATCGCCATCACGAAGATAAACTGCATCACCGAATCGCTGTACCGGCGCAGAAACCATCTTGTGAGTCGCGGTATCAGGAATATCATGACTCCGCAGTAAGCTGCAAACTTAGCGGCGAAGAAAAGCCAGAAGAGAACGCCGTCGTGCTTGGAGAACGAGGCGACGAGACCTGCCAGCATGATGAGCGCTATCAGGAGCGAAAGCATGCTGGAACCCACGCTCAGCGTAACGCTCGGTTTCTGCTGCAGACCATATCTGGAAACAATAGGATAGGCTATCAGGGTATTGGAAGCCATGATGCAGCTCAGCAGAAACGATGCCCTGATGGAATAGTGCAGCAGCCAGATGCTCATGCCGAAGGTGAGGAAGAAGGGAACGAAGCAGGTGAGCAGACCATAGATGATGAGCCGCGATTTGTTTTTCTTCATACCCTCCATGTCCATTTCCAGGGCGGCGAGGAACATAATGTAGTAGAGTCCCACCTTGCCGAACAGCTCGAAAGATGCATCTCGTTCCAGGATGTTCAGTCCGTATTTGCCCACGAGGATACCCGCCAGCACCATTCCGATGATATGGGGGATTCGGAGCTTACCCATGATGATAGGGGCAAAGAGGATGATGAGGAGCACTACGAAGAAGATCAGCGTAGGGTCGGTAATTGGAAAATATTCTGCAATATTCAGCATAGGCATTCTACTTATTGTTGATGATGAAAGAGGGATTCTGCATCCGCTTCATCCCTCTTCTTTTTATTTTTGAGTGCAAAATTACTAATAAATCTTGAAAGGGCAAAGTTTTTGCCCCCTTATCATTTATATGTGTAGAGATTTTTGTAATTTTGCACCCTGAAAACAAACTTAGGATAAAAAGATAAGGATAATTAACGTATGAAAAAAGGATTGTTTGCACTCGCCTTAGGTACATTTACCCTGGGCATCGCAGAATTTATTATTGAGGGAATTCTCACCGATGTGGCGCACAACATGAATGTGTCCATCCCTCAGGCTGGTCATCTCATTTCTATCTATGCACTGGGTGTATGCGCCGGTGCTTTCTCGCTGATATTGATGCATAAGTATCGCCCCAAGAATATACTCTTGTTTCTTACTTCACTGGTGATTCTGGGAGCCATCATCGCTACGATAGCCCCTAGTTACGGGCTTCTGCTTTGTGCCCGGTTCATCCAGGGACTTCCTCATGGTGCCTATTTCGGTACGGCTACCATCGTGGCGGTGAAGATGGCAAAGGAGGGAAAAGGTACCAAGGCGGTGGCGATGATGTGTGCCGGTATGCCGTTTGCCAATCTGCTGGGTGTTCCGCTGGGCACCTTCCTGAGTCATACCATCTCCTGGCGAGTGCCTTTTCTCATGTCGGTGGCGTTGGGCGTCATCACGCTCTATATGATTTACAAGTGGGTTCCTGATGTAGAGGCTCTGCCTAACAAGGGTATGAAGGCGCAGTTCCGGTTTATGCGCCATCTGGCTCCCTGGCTTATCATCGCTGCTACTTTCCTGGGCAACGGCGGTATTCTCTGCTGGTTCAGTTATATCTCTCCGCTTTTGCAGATGAATGGCGGTTTCCATGCGGCAAGTATTTCTGTGCTGATGATTCTTGCCGGTCTGGGAATGGTGGTAGGAAACCAGGTGAGTGCCTTGCTGGCAGACAGGTTCAAGCCGGGTCGCTTTACCTGCTATCTGCAGTTTCTGGCTGCCGCAGCCTTGCTGGCTACCTTCTTTCTGTCGCATATCGGTTGGGTATCGGCAGCGATGATGTTTATCAGTTGTGCCTGCCTTTTCGGTATAGGATCTCCCGAGCAGTTTCTCATCGTGAAGCACAGCGAGGGTGGCGAGATGCTGGGTGGTTGCTGCATCCAGGCAGCCTTCAATCTGGGCAATGCCATGGGTGCCTTCTTGGGCGGAATCCCTGTGGCAATGGGATTGGGATATAATTACCCTGCGCTCATCGGTGTACCGATGGCATTGGCTGGAGCCTTCTGTCTCCTGGTGTTTCATCGTAAATACGAGTGTTCTAAAGATTGAGAAAATCTGGATTGACATGTCATTTTGCCCTGTTTCCTATGACAGAATTTGATGAAAATCAAGAAAACGGCCCTTTTTTGAAGTTTTTCCCAAAAACATTGTGTGCGTACACAAAAAGGCATTACCTTTGCACTCGAAAAGATAGATAACGAATAATTAAAGTAAAGAAAGGATAACTATTATGATGGTATTAGTAATGACACTGGCAGTTGTAGCTGCCCTTTTTGCAGAGGTTGTAAATGTCAATAAGAAGATTAGCCTCGGCAAGTAATCAGACAAAAATAGAGAAAGGATAAAAGTTATGATGGTATTAGGTATGATTTTGGCAATGATCGTTGCCGGATGCGCTGAGTATGGCGCAAGAACTAATATGAAGAAATTCGCTTAACAAGCGGTTCTTCTTTCAATTTGAGAGAATTTAAACAGTAGTTGCATAGATAAATAAAGGAAAGGCAGTTGTTGGCATTAGAAGGATGCCAGCAGCTGCCTTTTCGTTTTTTCTCAGCTGAACTTTTTCGGTCTCGCTATTTTTTTCGGGCTATTCCTTTGCTTGTATCATTATTTTTTGTAACTTTGCCGAAAGATTTTAAAATGGCAGCAATATGAAATATCCTATCGGCATACAAGACTTCGAACAAATCATAGAAGGTGATTATGTTTATCTCGATAAAACGGCATTGGTCTATGACTTAGTGACTAATGGTAAAATATACTTTCTGTGTCGTCCTAGACGATTCGGAAAGTCGTTGCTCGTATCTACCTTGAAATACTATTTCGAGGGAAAAAAGGAGTTGTTCAAGGGGCTTGCTATTGATAAGTTGGAGAAGGAGTGGAAGCAATATCCTGTGTTTCATATAGACTTCAATGGCATTAATTTTACTGATGCAGGAATGTTGGATAAAACCCTATTAGGTTTTGTCGAACGACAGGAAAAAATATATGGGAGGGATGAGTTTGCAGAAGGATTGGGAAGCCGATTTGTATCTGTCCTCAAAGCTGCCCATGAGAAAACAGGTCTTCGTGCTGTTGTCTTGATTGATGAATACGACAAGCCTTTGCTAGATGTCTTGGACCAAGATTTGAATATTACAATCAATGGTCAGAAGAGAAAGTTGGAGGAATGGAATAGAGAAGTTTTGAAAGGTTTTTATTCAGTTTTCAAGGCAGCCGATGCCGATTTGCAGTTTGTTTTGTTGACTGGCGTTACCAAGTTCTCTCAGGTGAGTGTGTTCAGTGGTTTTAACCAACCTGATGACATCAGTATGGATGAGCATTACGAGGCACTTTGCGGTATTACGGAAGAGGAGCTGTATTCCACATTCGAGGAACAGATTAAAGTGATGGCTGTGAGATATAAGACTACAGAGGAGGGGATGAAATACAAGCTGAAAAGGAAGTTCGATGGTTATCATTTTAGCTCAGACATGCTCGATATCTATAATCCGTTTAGTATCTTGAATTCTTTGAGCAAGAAGAGACTAAGTGACTTTTGGTTTCGTACTGGTACACCAACTTATTTGGTTCGTTTGCTTTCCCATTTTAAGGAGAATTTGAATGAGTTGACAGGCAAGTATTATCCAACAAGTAGTTTCGTGGATTATCGGGCAGATGTAGAAGCGCCATTGCCTATGATTTATCAGAGTGGCTATCTTACGATAAAGGATTGGAACATGAATATGGATTCCTATCTTTTGGATTTTCCGAATGATGAGGTAAAAAATGGTTTCCTTACTTTGGTGGCTACTAGCTATTTACAGCCAAAAGAGCCGACTGATGCTTTTGTTTTACAAGTGGTGAGTGCTATGGACGTGGGAGATTGCCATCAGTTGGAAAATCTGATGACTTCCTTCTTTGCCAGCATTCCTTATAGTCAGCGTCGCAAGGATGATGAGCGAGAGAAGGAGCGTTACTTCCAATACACCTTCTATCTCGTATTGCGAATGATCAGCTGTTTCACGGTCTTCATCGAAAAGCAGCAAAGCGAAGGCAGGGTAGATTGTGTGGTAGAGACTCCGAACTATATCTACATCTTCGAATTCAAGCGTGATGGTTCGGCTGAAGAAGCCCTGAAGCAGATAGAGGATATGGGCTATGCCAGGGAATATGCAGCAGATGGCAGAAAGATTTATCAGATAGGCTGCAACTTCTCATCGAAGACGGGAACCATTGATGGGTGGAAAATGAAGTAGGTGATTTGCAAGAATTACCCGAAGATGTGGTGATATGGCGTTATTGAGAATGAATCTTCTTTACATTAGCTTGGCTGAGATTCTCGTATTTTCAGACGCTTATTATTTCTTTGAGAATATCGTAAATATGAAAAGAAATAATAACTTATTGATAATTAGGTACTTGTGATTTCTTGACAAGAAGATACCGTTGAGGAAAATCTATAGTTGTACGACTATAACCCCTATAGTTGTACAACCATAACTCTACAGTTGTACAACCATGGCATGTATAGTCGTACAACTGTAACTTTATAGTCGTACAACTATAGGTCTTATTCTTAATATAGAGCAGAAAACGGGGATTTCCGACCTCTCATTCCCCTTGTTTTTACCGCTAGATTCAAAAAATGTAGGTATATGAATTTTGGTTATAAATATTGACGGGAGGTATTTTTGCAATTGTAATTTGAACTAAAAAAGGAGGAATAAGGCCTTATGGAAAATGGGGAAGATGTTCCCGAATGGCTGAAGAATGGGGATTATGAGTTTGAGTATAATATTATAAGATAAGATCAGTTGCGTGTCTGATTTAGCAATGAGGGTGTGTCATAAGTAAATGATTCACCCTTTTTTGTTTGTTGGAATGTTACTGATATGTTGTTGGAAAACATAGTATAAGTTGTTGGAAAAGATAGTATATGTTTTTGAGTTTGTTAGTATCTCCGGTCGCACAACAGCTGTTGTGCGCTTGCATAGCAGCTGATATGCACTTGCACAACAGGTGATGTGCATGCGTAGGTCAACTGTTATGCGCCAACTATAATTTAGACTTATGGCGCTCCCTCTTTGTCATTTGGTACATACAGAATAGCATTTCATACAAGCCAAGTTTGGATATTTGGCGGATAGAAATAATCTTCTTACTTTTGTAATCGTAATCGGGAAGCGATGGAAAAGAAAGAATCGTGGAACGAGGAAAATGAAGTATAACCCTTTAATATATAATTAAGGTATGAAGAAGATATTGATTTCGTTGATGATGGTAATAGCTGCCACCACAACCAGTTTTGCAAAGAGTAACAACACCGATGTGGTAAATGCCGTAAAGAGTGTAGCCGAGCAGGTAAAGCAGGCTCCATCCGGCACGGTGTATGGAGTAGTTGAGAATACCAAGCACCACATCATCGTAGCTACTCCTTTCGGAAAGTACACCATTGAGAAGAAGGATGGCGGCGTCAGCTTTATGGGAATGTCAGCAAAGCTGGTGAGTGCCAAAAATGGCGTGTATCAGGTGAAGTCATCGCTCGGTAATTTCTCTGTGAATACGAGAAAAGGGACAATAACTAAGAGATAATCGTAATTGGTTGTTTACCTTTTCGTAAGGGATGGTATATAGGTATAGGGCATTGAATTGTAGCCATGGAATAGAAATGTGGAAGTGTTTTTCTCTCGGCAATGGCAGCGTTCAATGCCTTTTTTGTCCTTCGGGATAAAAAACATCGCTAAAAGTTTGGCAGTATCAAGAATATTGCTTACTTTTGCGGTCAGAGTTGGAGCAGACGGAAAAGAACGGCTGCTATGAAGACTCGAATGAATGAGCGTATTGAACGTTATCCTAGAATAGAAATGTGGAAGTTTCGAAATCTGCTTGGATAGTGAACAGTATTCTCACGCCTTTAGGATTATTGTATCCTTTTCAATATGGAAAAGGAATAATATACCCTTTTGGCGTGGGCTATTGTCCTATGCTAGCAGATAGGTCCTTCCACAACCTCTATTCTGGCGTAAAGGCAATAGTCCCACGCCAATTCATATTCGTAGTTTAACTAACAATTAAATGCCGAATCTGGGTACTATAGGCTACAGAGAATTATGAACGACAACAAGTTTGTTAAAGTTTTTACGGTTGCGGGCTTTCTGGCATTTGCTGCCGTAAGTTGTTGGGCGACAGCTGAGTCTTTGCATCTGCTATTGCCAAGTTGGCCAAGTGTTTTCTGTTGGGCAATCACCATTGGTTTTTTCTTCATTGCATCGTGGGGTACCAAGATGATTGTGGATAGTCTGAACCAGAATATCTATATGGAGAAACGCGGAACGAATCTTTTATTCGGTATCCTTATCGTATTTGTTTTCTGGCTTTTGTGCAGTATGCCTACCAATACCCATACTTTCTTTTTTCGAAATCTAATTGACGAGAAAGTTACGAACGACATCGCTACTACCCAAGGTTATCTGTCGCAAATTAAGGACAACACGGTAACGGAGGCAAAGATACAAGCAAGATGTGTAGAAGTAGAAAACCAAGTGAACACTAAACTCCAGTCTTTGGAGGCAGAAATCAAAAATCCTCTCAATCCTGGCAATGGACCAGAAACAGAGCGAGTTTTGGGCGAGATTGCACAGATTTTAGGTGTCAGCAAAATCAACAAACTTTCAGGTGTAGGCAACTCTGTGGCAGAACGCAATACGCTTTACCAAGCCTATCGGGATGTTATCCTCCTCCAGTTGGACAATAAGAAGATGAATATAATCAAGGAGATGCAACCCTCCAATGATAATTATCGCAAAACAGCAACCAAGGACTGGAAGAATCTTGAACTTACAAAGAAATACATTGATGCAGGTCAGCTGTCCTTGACCGATGCTGATGACATTAAGACTGTATGCAACAATCTCAACCAAGGTTATTCTACCATCAAAGCATATCAGCAATTTGTGGATTTTAAGAATGATGGAGACAAAGAAGCTTACACATGCTCTAATCCGCAGACAAAAGTATCGAGACTTCTGAGTGTATATGATGTGTGGGTGGATTTCATCAAAGGTGAACTGGGAGGCTTAGCCTTCGTCTTTTGGATTCTCATATCCATATTGGTTGATGTCGCAGCTTTCATATTCTTCGACATCGCATTCAAAAAAAGAGAAATGTAAAAACGACTAAAAATATAAAAGTATGGCAATATCTGTAAACAATGGATCGGACACCAATCCTGCAACAGCTAATGAGGAACTCATTGACAATACAGCAGTAACATCCTCATTTGACAATCCCAACACTGCAGATGCAGAAGCTCCCGTAAAACCATCAGCTCCTGTAGGGTTGTCTTCCGAAGAGCAAAACGACCCCAATAGCATTACAGTCACCGTGTCCGACCCGAACACGCCTATTGTGATTTTATATGGGCCACCATCATGTGGAAAGACAATGACGCTTGTCCGAATGACTCGCTATCTCCAGTCACAAGGTTATACGGTTGTTCCCGAAAAGACATTCCGGCCTACCTATGACGAAAATTACAAACAGCTCTGTGATAATTTTGACCAAATGATTAACTCCAACAATGCTGCTACCAGTACTACAAATATCAGCTTTATGCTTGTGAAAGTTCTGAAAAACGGCAAGCCCATTTGTCAGTTGTTGGAGGCACCAGGTGAATATTACTTCAAGCCAGATGACCCTAATCGTCCATATCCTGCCTATGTGCAGAAAATAATCAATAGCCAGAACCGAAAGATATGGGCTATTATGATTGAACCAGACTGGAGTGATAGTGTTCCACGAGCCAATTACGTTACACGCATCTCTAAGTTGAAAGCACAGATGGCTCAGAGAGACAAAGTGATTTTTGTGTACAACAAGATAGACCTGACTCCTTTTGTATATGGTGTAGGAAATGTGAACACAAACGAGGCTATAAGGAATGTACAAAACTTATATCCAAACATTTTCGTGCCGTTCGAGAATAAAAATCCACTCACTAAGTTTTTCACGAAATACAACTGCGAATTTGTTCCGTTTATGACAGGAAGTTACTCGGAGACGATGTCGGGTGGTTTGACTTACACGGAAGGACACTATGTCTATGCACAGAAATTCTGGCAAGCTATGCTTAAACTGATTAATGGATAAATGGTTAGATTATGGGATTAAACATTAGTCTTTTTGTCCATGGTGTGCCAATGGGACAGAAAATGTGGGGACCTAAAGGAGACGACCAGAGATATCTGTCATCTTTCTATGGTCCAAAATGGGAGTCTCCAGAAGTCATGAAAGTTGAAGTCATGACTTTTGGAGGAGTAACGAATTGCTATTATTCCTTCGTGAAAGGACAGAATGTTTGCGACTCACAAGGGCGTGCAGGTTCCTATTTTGCTTTGACCTTGCGTATCAACGCTTTCTATGTTGATGTGCAGAATATGTACAACATATTGAAGGCGGCTTATGAGAAGATGTGCGTGGGCCTCTGCGTGCAAGATACGGGGGCTATGGTTAAGTATCTTGTAGCAGACTTTCAGAGTATTGATTCCAAGTTGAAAGACATTGAAAACCATATAGTCAATTATATTGGTGAGTTCTCTATCAATGAAGACATCGTATCTCTATCAGGATTCCCTGCCATTTCACAAGGTGCAAGCCAGAATGTCAATCTCCATGAGTGTGTGAAAGATGTAGCGTTGGATTGTTTGAAGAAGGCAGGGAAAATAATGGTTTCTCCCTACTTCCTTTCTGCTAGTGCCGCTAAGACGGTGGAGAAGTACAAAGCAGAAATGGATATGGTGAGGCAAAAAGCGCAACAGGAAATCCACCTACAGCAACGCACATCGCAGGAAAAAATTGCATCTATGACTCAGGAATCGCAAGCTAAGATGCTCACTGTCACACAACAAGCAGAGGAGAAAGTGCGGCTCTGTGAACAACGTTCACAGCAGCAAATAGCTCAAGCCAATGCAGTAAATGATCGCAGGATGCAGGAACTAAAGCTAAATTATTCTGAGGTAGATGAGAAATTAGACGCTCTCAATCAAAGAAATAGAGAGTTGGAAAATGAAGTGACAGACTGGAAACGGCAATATAAGCAGAAGAACAAAGAATTGCAGTCAAGCAATGTCAAGATACAAAAGCTCCAAGAGTTTGCGGAAAAGTTGCAACGTGATGTCTCTTCGCTTAAAGGTAATAGCGTAGATGTTTTCCCTACATGTTATACACCGAATAAATCTGTTGTTGACAAAAAAATCATCATTGTCTGCATAGTAGGTTTTTTCGTCATATTGCTCGTCGGTTTTTCGGTATACTTGCTGATGGGCAATTGGAGCAACAAGAACGGAAAAATAGAAGACCTTCAAGCAAAAGTTGAAAACTTGGAAAAAGAAAGCCAACAATTGCGAACAGAGAATGGACAGCTACAGATGTCACAGAAACCTAAGCCTGAAGATGACCGAAAAGCCTTCAGTATCTCCATTATAAAGAATGGAAAGAAGGTCAATGAAGTAGAGTGTGAAAAGCTTTATGAAATTTCTTTGGAAGGTAAAGGTGCAGATACTTTGAAAGGAAAATTCAAAGGCCCTGCGTTCGATATAGTTGCATCGGGACATTCGGGACATTTGATGCCAAAACGTAAAAATGCAGGCAAAACTCGCTCCATCTGTTATGTGTATAAAGGAGATACGCTGGCAACGAAAAGTATAAAGATAAAATAAGGATTAAGTATGAGACACCAGACATTCATGATAATATTGGCTAGTATTTTGCTTGCTTCATGCGAACAGAAGAAAAAGCCGCTTTCGTTTTATGGAAATGAAGAGGTTGTAGAAGACACTACTGAGGTTGTACAATCTCAAGCAGCTTCGCAGGTATCATATGATGCTGACAGCGAAGTAGCAGTGCCCTTTGTAGAACAAAGAGGAGTAAAGCTCATCGATGTGACCGTAAATAGGCAGTTTACCGTTAAGATGATACTTGACAGTGGGTGCTCTGGTACTCTCATTTCCATTGCCGAGGCTAAATACCTTTATGAAAAGGGTTGTTTTACCCAAGACGACATACTTGGCACAACGCAATCCCAAATTGCAGATGGAAGCATTGTAGAGAACATGGTCATCAATTTGCGTGAATTGGTGATAGGAGGACAAATTGTTTGTACTAACGTCACAGCTACGGTCTCTGCCAACACGCAGGCACCTTTGCTGTTGGGCAACGAAGTGCTGAACAGAGCACCTTCCTATTCTGTTGACAATGAAAACAAATTAATCAAATTCAAGCTACAATAATGAACATATCTGTATACTTGTTTGGGGAGTTTAGTATAGGTTACTCACAATATCCCAATGATTACTCCAAAATCATCTTTGAGTCTTTTGCGAAGAGCGCACAGACCACTACGCAAATCACCATTCATAGGGATGGCGATTTGATGTACTATGGGTATATCCGCAAGATGGAAAACGCTGAGTATTTGGGTTTGTGCGTTGTTGTAAATGGAAAATATATCACCCAATTGGATGGGATGTTTGCCATTTACGAGCAAGTCATTGAGTCGATGGTCAGAAATGGTTACTTGATCCATTATGGAGACAAGGGTGAAATCACCTCTAAGGTAGGACAACTCTATGAAAACCGTGAGGAGATAGACTTGATTACCTCAAATCTTCAGGCGGCGTTTGACAGGTTGGAGGGGAGTTCCAAGAAATTGCCTGCAGTCAATTATGGCGTGGCAAAGAATTCCGTAAAGAGTTTCTCCATTCAAGACGACGGTCAGGAAATCATCAAGTCAAGTTATACCAATGGTTATACCTTTATATATAAGTCAAAGGGCTACAATACTGCCCAGATGAACAGCTATAAGGGAGTCGTTGCCCGAAAAGACAAGCATATTCAAGAATTGCAAGATGAGTGTACCAAACTGAAGAGTGAAGTGTCTTCTCTGAAGAACAAGCAAAGAAACACGAAATGGGTAGCGATGCTCAGTATCGTAGCCTTAGTGCTCTTCGGCATCGTCTATGTAAAAGTTATCAATCCTAGTGAGGTGACCAAGAAGGATATGGGGGCGTATGTGTATTATGGACCCATGGAAAACGGAGAACCGAATGGTACAGGCGTAGCCATATACCATAAGAACGACAAGGACGGCAGGTTATACTATTATGGGAACTTCAATGATGGGAAAAGAATAGATAATAATGCCATTATGTTCTATAAAGATGGTTCTTATTTCAAGGGCTCCATGAATGAGGACAAGTGGTATAAGGGACTATTCTTTGATGTAGAGAAAGCGCATTTCATTGGTGAGTTCAAGGACAACAAACCATGGAATGGGGAATGGTATAAACATGTGAAAGAACAAACGATTGTGGATGGAGAGTAGGCTATGAGAAATATCTGGTATTTGATTTTAATTTTTTGCTTGATGCCCTGTCTTGTCTATGCGCAAGCCAAACCAAAGCGTGACACATCGAAAGATAAAAGTGTCATCGTGCTCAAGAAGCAAAAGGAAGAAACGGGAAGAAAAGTTATACCTGTAGAAAGAAAAGTTGATTATAGAAAAGTGCTTGTCGCAAAGCAAGGTAAACGAAAAGCATCTAACAAGCGCAGACATACGGCTGCCCGCAAATATTCTGCAAGTTATCTGACTGTGAATAGACAGTCCCTTTCGCTATCAAGTATCTTGTCGCAAAACGGAGGAAGGTTAACTTTTGATGTTAATACAGATGGCAAGGAATGGGGTATAATCAGTTTGCCTTCTTGGTGTAAGGTGACAAAATATTCTAACTGTTTCCTGTTGGAATATAGAGAGAACTCTTCTCGTGATGAACGTAAGGATTGGTTTGTTGTAAAATGCGATAGCAAGGAAGTACGGGTAAATCTTTCTCAGCCGGCTATGCCTTATGAGTTTGCGGCAAATATTTATGTGGCTTACATAAAACATAACGTTTATTCTTCATCTTTAGGATGCTTATGTATGGAAATCCATGCTACTGTCACGATAACGGGAGCCGTAGGGGAACCATGTTCGGTTGATGCCTATATTGTAGACAAAAAGGGGCACTATGTCACAGCAAGAACTGGTTATTCCTCATATAGGTTGTCAAGTTCAAACTCTATTGTTTGTAGTTCGGCTAAAGTAATACCATCTACGAACAAGACACAGTCTTATGACGTAGTTTGCCTTCTACCAAACAATGCTTTGGATTTGCGGAAAAAGAAAAATGAGTTATGCTGCAAAGTGATGTTTTGGCATTATGGAAAGGGATATTTGACAGATGTAACCTATCCAATTTACTTCAAGGCAAAATCCAAACATGGTACTGTTACGACAGAAGGTTATTGAGTAGAATGTATGGTTTAATCTGCTGTTTATCAGAAAATGATTATGATGAAGAAAGTATCTTTATTGGTGCTTGCTATCGTTCTGTTGGCTTTGGCAAGCTGCAAGTCTTCTCCCAAGTCGGAGGAGAGTGTGAGTAATATAAATAATGTGCTTCAAGATAGCGTTGAGGCAATCTTGGAGAAGCATTTGGTTGAGTATGATGCCATGGATGGGGTGG
>ERZ1035051.149-NODE-149-length-29693-cov-30.284196_pt1 | contig 29693 bp, 28 predicted proteins | sample MGYA00520586_ERZ1035051 | MGnify/ENA primary metagenome ERZ1035051 (study PRJEB33766, sample SAMN09781692) | gut metagenome | biome: gut microbiome | host: Homo sapiens | place: Madagascar | study: EMG produced TPA metagenomics assembly of the PRJNA485056 data...
TGAGTAAGATGAAAGCAGACACATGGAAGACCATTCTTCAAATCGCCATCAGTTTTTTGACAGCAATTGCCACTTCATTTGGCGTTACAAGTTGTATGGGATAGGATTGATAATCCGCTCTTAAACGAACTCTTTGTATTTTTTCATTAGAACTTTTAAATTAGGAGGGTGTGTCACAGACTTATGACGCACCCTCTTTTCTTATCATCTGACAGGAAGCCCTATCTTGTTACACACATAACAAAGCGAGAAAAATGATATATATAAATTATTGTCACAAAAACAACATATTCGATAGCAAAATGTCATTTTCAAGGCTAAAAACAAGTGGTTGACCCATATCAAGAAAAACATATTGCAATGATATTTCTCGGCAAAAGATGCCGTTATTCGATAAAAAAGTGTTAACTTTGCACTCGTATTTAAGGAATAACAAATAATAAATTTTAAAAAGGTTAATAATTATGATGACTATTTTTACAATGGCTTTCGCTGCAGTTATGTTTTCTGGTATGGTTCTTTGCATGGGCATGTTCTTGAAACACGTAGTAAATTCAATTCCAGAAATGACTGACATGAGCCATTCTGTTAGCTTGAGCAAGTAAGAATAGAACATTACGATATACATAATATATATATGAATCACTTTAGAAATAGAGAGAGATTTATATAAAGATGAGGGTGCGTCATAAGTCTGTGACACACCCTCTTTTTTCGTTACACTAAGATAAATGAATTCTTCGACATGGCAAAAAACGGGTGTGGTTTTTTCGAGAATTACTCATTCAGAATGAGCAAAAATAGCAGAAATTACTCATTCAGAATGAGCAAAAAGGAGGATTCTCAAGTAACGATAGCTATGAATGATGAGGAAACAAAAATCCTCAACTTGCACAACGAAATAGCCTCAACTTGCACAACAGAATTACCTCAATCTGCACAATAAAAGCGCTATAACTTGTACAATTTAACAATTAATCTATTGTTATTCAATAACTTTTGTGTATCTTTGCACCCAACCAAAAGCATATATTTTTGTCCCGGATGCTTTGGATTTTCAGGATATAGTTGTTCAACATAGCCTTCTTCCATTGCAGGATATAGATATTTATCAAGGAAATAAGTCTTGTCTTTCAACTTTATACATTCCATTATCTCCTTGGCGGCCATCATGTTATCTCTTATTACAGTAATTACTTTCATTAACTGTGGGGTAACTGTGGGGTAGCTTGTTAGGTACCTTCTTTTTAGCTCTGCTTATCATGGCATTTATTCTATTCTTATTTAACTCAAGTTTCGCATGTAAGCTCCACACGCGCCGAAAGGCAGCATACTAGAGGGGTGTTACTTATTTTAGGCAGTAACGAAATCCTCCTTGATAAGATGCAGGAGAAGCTGAATGATATGATGAGAAGGGATGATGAATTGGATAAGGATGAGGCGATGAAAAAGCGTGAAATTGGAAAATTTGGTAAAATCCAACAGAAAGTTAACAAAAAGTTTGGTAATGTGGAAATAAAAGCATATTTTTGCGCATTAAATAAGTATATAACATTAATAATAAGAAGATTATGGCAATAGAATTTAAAACAATACCTGTCCTTCATGGTGAGGCAGCAGCTCGTTTCGTAGAAGCGGCTGATGAGGCATTGGAAAAGCGTGGTTCCATTGACTTCTCCAAGCAAGTAGCCAAGGCACGTGCTATATTAAAACGTTCAAAACTGTACACTTAAGATGTTAGAGCAATGTGATTTTATGGAACTGACAGAGGAAGTCTTGCAGCAATGCAAAGGTTTCACTTGTAAGGATGAGAACATAACGGAGTTCTTCACCCATGACTATGCTGACTATGCCTATCAGTTGTTAGGAAAATCATATTGCTTTGTTAAACCAGAAACATCTGAAATAGTCTGTGCATTTACTGTCGCTAATTCGAGCGTGAAAGTTGATTCACTTCCTTCAAACCTTCGGAATAAGCTTAATAGAAAGATTCCGAATGCCAAGCGAAGACCACAGTATCCTGCTGTATTGGTAGGACAGTTGGCTGTAAGTGATTTGTTCTGTGGACATCATGTTGGAGACGAATTGTTGGATTTCATCAAATCATGGTTTATAGACCCACTGAATAAAACTGGATGCCGATATGTCATTGTTGATGCCGTCAACCATCCGAAAGTGTTTGAATATTATCAACGAAATGGTTTCAAATTTCTGTTTTCGTCAGATGAGGAGGAATGGACCTTCTTGCATAACAAAGGTCAAGCGTCAACAACTCCGATAGAGCCGATGAAGACACGACTGATGTACTTTGATTTGATTTATCTCCGCACAAAATAGCAAATGAAAGATAATAAGCCTCTCAGGCGCGCCGAAAGGCAGCATACTAGAGGGGCATTACTTATTTTAGGCAGTCTTTATTTTTGAAACTACATCATTTTCTCTGATTATTTTAACTACATTGAACGTTAGCTCTCATGATTCTGGTCATTTAGTCAAAGTCATTCCCGGTCAAAATCATTTACGATATTATAAAGAAAGGTTATTATTCCTCAACTTATAAAACAAGATACATGGTTCGCTATAAGAGTTTTTCATTACCGCCAAATTACCGCCAAATCACTTTCTATCGTTCTCGAAAGTCTCCGACATTTACACCGACATTCTGCGATAATTTCTTCTATCATTTATACATTCTTTCGGGATAAAAATAAAAAAACTCCAACTTCACAACTGGGCGGCTTACTACAAAGATATTTTATGATGGAATTTCAGATATCTTGAAGATTTCCGTCATTCCTCATAGGTCTATATACAGTCTCCATAATGGTTCGTTTTCCCAACCTAGCGGAAATCCCATGGCATGTAAATCTACATTGGGGTATTCAGCAAATAATTTGTACAGAGAACTTTTCAAGTCCATGCAAGGTGTAATAGTTTGCTCCAAATATAATAAGGTGCATAGCTGATGGTACAACTTGATGGGCTTTTGACTTGGAGTAATCCATTGAAGAAGAAGTCCAAACTCTCTTGCCACTTGCTTTTTAGCCGATTATCCTTAAACAGGCAAAACAACTTAGAAAGCGTACCAAAAGAAACTACCTCCAAGGTTTTCCATACGGGAGGAAGAGCTGGATAAGTATATTTTTGGGAATGCTCCTTGATGAAATCTTCATTTGAACGAGATACCTCTTTCTTGATATTGTCAAGACAGCCTTGATAAAACTCTTCATTCTTGAACAAGGATGAATCCATAAACCAAAATGCGCCGTGTTCTATTGAGAACATTTGAATCATCTTAGTTCGAAGAGAAATCTCTATATCTTGGATTGCCTTGAATATAAGTTGACGGAGTTCTTTATCAAAGAGATAAAGGTTGATGGCTTGCTCAAATGTACTGCCCGACTTGTATAGATGATGTAGTTGGTTGTTTGTCGTAGTTCATATACCCATATAAAAAGCGAAGTCCCACCGTGGTACGCATCGTTGAGAGGCGTGGTGGGATTTGTTGCTGCAAAGATATGCTTTTTTGTCGGAATCTCCAAACTTTTTCTTGAAAATCTGCTTATAAAAAGGGGAATTTAACGCAAAAAGTTCTAATTTCCATAAAATCTCATTGTGAATCATTGGATATTTAGAAAATTGTCGTATCTTTGACCGAGTAATTTTTACTTGAAGCATCAAATGAGAAATACTGGTCGTCCATTATCATATAATCCTCTCTCTGCTTCTTACTTAGACTTTTAATTTCGGGGAACATAGATATTGGAACTATTACTTCTCGTCCATCAGTCAAGAATACTGCCATTGCTCCACGCTTTACTCCAAAATCCAGTTTCTTGATTCCTAAAGTTGTCTCTTTGAATTTACACATTATATCAAAGCAAGTTTACCCATTATAAATATATTTATTTTATTACAAAGGAGCTGCTGATATTACCGCCAAATTCTACAATAACATCTTCTATACAATAGCATACACCTATTTTCTGATAAAAGAGATTATTCATCTATCAGCTGGAGATAACTAATAGCTTTTTCCGTACCGAAAAAATACTGGCGATTCAACTTTTTGTAGGTCAACTCTTTTACAAGTTGTTCTAAATTCATCCCCCCATTCAAATATCTTTCCAGTTGAAAAGCAACACCATCATCAGCTACGGGGCCTACCACCACATCATAGCCATGAACAAATTTATCATTATCTCTTTTACGATTAGCAATAATAAATTTCGCCCATTCTATTGAAGGACTATCGAAAGTCAATACTTTCAAACTTCCATCAGTCAAAAGTTTCTCATCAAACAAGAACTTTGTCACGACAGGAGAACCTGAACCAATTATACGAGATCGCTTGATGGCCATATCCATTGCCTGTGGAAAAATATCGGTCAGATAAAAGCCTTGACCAAAATCCTTATAAGGCTTACACTTAGTAAAGTCTATCTTGTCTATGAACAAATTGGACCCATGATATAATTCTAACATACTAAACCTCCTCCATACCTATGACAAATAACTGCCAAATCATCCACTGCATCGTCTAAAGAAAGAAGATGCTCTGCCCCATAACATTCATACAAGAATTCCAATCCCTTATACCTTTTAAGATAAGCATAGGATTGCTTCAAGGATAAGCCAAAACGTTGTGCAAATTGGCTCACACAATATATAATATAATAAGTTTTATTCTCTAATTCCATCATTCTCCAACTATTTTTCCATATTTCAGTTCGTCCTTCAACAACTCATAGTTATACCCGGAGCTCTCATAATATAACCCTGTTTCCAAATTCTGAAGTCTTTCAAATAACTCCGAATTATAAACACAATCTAATGCCTCTTCAAGAGAATACTTGAAGTCTTCCATCAACCACATTACCATATCTTTGATACGGGCATTTATCATGATGCTTATCTGACCGGCAGTAAGCTTTGTTTGTACTTCCATAACTATATACTTTTTCTTTTGTGGGCAAATTTACTAAAAACAAATGAGTTTTCTCCATTTTCCTCAATAATTTTATACGATTTTCAGTTTTTATTTGTAATTTCGCAGCAAATTTCTAAACACATATTAATTTTTAACAACATGTTGCAAAAGTTATTCGGTTTTGACCCTGCTCAAAACAAACTGAAAACGGAGGTGGCTGCGGGTATCACCACCTTCCTCACCATGGCCTATATCCTGGCCGTTAATCCTAACATCTTCAGTCATCTCGCCGCTCAGGGCATGGATACACACGCAGTGTTCACCGCCACCGTACTGGCTGCCATTGTGGGTACACTCGTGATGGCGGTCTATGCCAAGAAACCTTTCGGACTGGCTCCTGGTATGGGTCTGAACGCTTTCTTCGTATTCACGGTCTGCCTCACCATGGGCTATCCCTGGCAAATGGCACTCACGGCTGTTCTCATCGAAGGTTTCATCTTCATCATCCTCTCCGCTACCGGTATCCGCTCGATGATGGTGGATGCTATTCCGGCTTCCCTGAAACGTGCTATCGGTGCCGGTATCGGCCTCTTCATCGCCTTCATCGGTCTGAAGAATGCAGGTATCGTGGCGGCCAATGAGGCTACTTTCGTCACCATCGGTAAGATCACCGAAGGCTCTGCCCTGCTCGGCGTTATCGGCATCATCCTGACCAGCGTGCTCGTCATCAAGAAAGTGCCTGGCAACCTGCTCATCGGTATTCTCGCTACTACGCTCATCGGTATTCCTATGGGCATCACGGAAATTCACGGACTGGTAGATGTGCCACCTTCGGTTTCTCCTATCTTCTGCCAGTTTGATTTCTCCAAGGTCTTCTCCATCGACATGGTGATCATCGTCTTCACCTTCCTCTTCATCGATATGTTTGATACGATGGGTACGCTCGTGGGTGTCTGCACCAAAGCGGGCATGATGAAACCGGACGGAAGAATCCACGGACTCAACAAGGCGTTCATGGCGGATGCCGTGGCTACCGTGGCTGGTGCCTGCTTCGGAACAAGTACTACTACCACCTACGTGGAGAGCGCTTCGGGTGTTGCCCAGGGCGGTCGTACGGGTCTTACTGCCTTCATTACTGCCATGTGCTTCGTAGTGGCCCTGTTCTTCGCACCACTGTTCCTGTCAGTTCCTTCTGCAGCAACTACTCCTGTGCTCGTCATCGTGGGTCTGTATATGATGTCGCCTATCAAGGACATCGACCTGAACGATTATGCAGAGTCTATCCCTGCCTTCATCACCATCATCATGATGCCGCTCACCTATAGCATTTCTGATGGCATCCTCTGCGGTATGATCAGTTATGTGGTCATCAACGCCTGCTGCGGAAACATCAAGAAGCTGAGCATCACTATGTGGGTATTGGCTATCCTCTTCGTGCTGAAATATATCTTCATCTAAACAGAGATGAAAATACGGTTTAGATAATAATCCTAACTATATAATGAACAGATCCGGTTGGAACTCATGGGGTTCTAACCGGATTTTTTTATCCCCATCCCTTATTGTAACCTTTCTGTAACATATAATACTGCCTTGTAACACAATCGTCACAAACGTGTAATGCGCTTTACACCCCTGCTTTCAAAATATCGTCGTAACTTTGCACCCGAAAAGAAATACATGTTTCCTGCTTGTTGGAGCAAGAGAAGACAAGAGAAGACATTCATACTAACATTATAATTAAATGAAAGAGAACAAGAAAGCAATTCTGGAGATTCTCAAGAAAAAGAGTTCCAAGAAAGAAGGTAAGAAGGACGACAAGTTTGAGAGCTTAGTGCTCAACCTCGCCCTTCAGAAGATTGACAGTGATGATTTTGACTATGATGGAGAGGCTGTTTATTCTACAGACAAGAAGCGCCTCATCTATTGCATGAGTAATGAGACAAGTTTCACAGTTCCTGAGGGTGTGACCGTCATTGGTGAAATGGCTTTCCGTGGCAAGAAACAACTCAAGAATGTCATCATAGCCAACTCTGTGAAGGAAATAGAGCACGATGCTTTCTATGATTGTGATGAATTGGATAACGTTTATATCCCTGCCGGTGTAAAGGAAGTAAGGGGATATGCTTTTGCTGAATGCGACAAACTCAAGAAGATTACTTTTGCTGGCGTTCCTGCCAAACTGAGCCGTCATACTTTTGATGACTGCGATCTTCTCCACGATATCATTGTACCTGCTGGTGCCAGCAAAGCTTTCCGCAAGGCTCTCCATTTTATTGACGGAGATACTGATTTCCTCGTTATTGAAGTTGCCGGAAAGAAAGATGATGCCAAAGCGCAAAACGATAAAAAGGAAAACGTAAAGGCTGAGGAGTCTAAGAAAGAGTCCAAGAAGGCTGAAGACAAGAAAGAGTCCAAAAAGACTGAGGAAAAGAAATCTGAGGAAAAGAAAGAACTGAAGCCTGCTGACAAAAACAAGAAGGAAGAGAAAAAGAAGGCTAAAGCATAACATTTCTCCCACTAACTTGATTTTCACACGTAGTCTCATAAAATTTTATATCGACTTAAAAATCATGACCAAAGAAGAAATTATTAAAAAAGCATACGTAGAACGCGACGTGAGCTGGATGTACTTCAACCACCGCATTCTGCAGGAAGCCGAGAAGGAATTTGTTCCATTGCTCGAACGTCTCTCTTTCCTCGGCATTTATTCCAACAACCTCGATGAGTTCTTCCGTGTACGTGTGGCTTCGCTCAACCGTATGATCGACCGCAACCTCACCAAGGATATGGAAGCACAAATCAAAAAGTCTCTCAAAACGATCAATAAACTCAATGAATCTTACTCGAAAGAATACACTGAAGCGGTGGATCAGGTTTTCCGCGAACTTGAAGTTCACAAGGTTCGACTTGTCACAGAAAACGATCTCAACGACGAGCAGAAGAACTTCCTCACACAGTTCTTCTACGACAAGCTCAACGGCTCTGTCAATCCTATCTGGCTCAACGAGATAGACGACCTCTCTACCTTAGAGGACAACCGCATCTACCTCGCCATCGAAAAAACCGAAATGGAAAATAATGACGAGGATGAAAAGGGTAAGAAAAAGAAAGACGACAAGAAGGGCAAGAAGAAATATGCCGTGGTGAAGGTGCCAGACCGTGTGTTTGGTCGCTGGGTGAAGATTCCTTCAAGCGACGGATTCGACAACATCATGTATCTGGACGATGTGATTCGCTATTGTCTGCCTTTAGTTTTCCTCGGTTTCAAGGAGAGCTCTTACCGTGCTTATTCCTTCAAGTTTACCAAGGATGCGGAAATGGAGATGGACAATGATGCTGACTTCGGTACGATGGAGAAGATTGCCTTGGGTGTGAACAGCCGTAAGAAGGGCGAGGCGGTGCGCGTCATCTACGACCGAGAGATGCCGAAGGACTTGCAGAAGAAACTGCGCGAGCGCCTGAACACCAAGGAACTTGATGCTTCGCTTGCGGGCGGAAGATACCAGAACCACAAGGACCTGATGTCTTTCCCTGACTGCGGACACAAGGAACTGAAATATGAGAAGTGGACGCCTATCATGAAACCGGAGTTCCTCTCAAACGAGAGCATCCTCGACCAGATCAGGCAGAAAGACCGTTATATCCACGTACCATACCACAGTTTCAACGGCTACATCCGTGTGCTGCGTGAGGCTGCCGTCAAGCCAGAGGTGAAAGCCATCAAGACTACACTCTACCGTCTGGCCAAGGACTCCAAGGTGGTGAAGGCATTGATTACCGCTGCCCGCAACGGCAAGAAGGTAACCGCAGTGGTGGAGCTTCTCGCCCGCTTCGACGAGGAGAGCAACATCAAGTGGAGCAAGCGCATGCAGGAGGAAGGCGTCAACGTCATCTTCGGCGTGGAGGGATTGAAGATTCACTCCAAACTGCTCTACATCGAGTCGAAGAAGGGAAACATCGCCTGCATCGGAACGGGTAACTTCCACGAGGGAAATGCCAGAATATATACCGACTACCTGATGATGACGGCACGTCAGAAAATCGTGAATGAGGTGGCTAAGGTGTTCGACTTCATCGACCGTCCTTTCTCGCCTTTCCGTTTCAACGAACTGCTCGTTTCTCCTAACTCCATGAAGAGCCGCATCCTCAGAATGCTGGATACGGAAATCAAGAATGCCAACGAGGGCAAGGAGGCCTGGGTGAAGATGAAAATCAACCACATCACCGATACCGACATGGTGACAAAACTCTATCAGGCTTCCAAGGCTGGAGTGAAGATAGACATCGTGATACGTGGCAACTGTTCGCTCGTGCCGGGCATCGCCAACCTCAGCGAGAACATTCACTGCGTGGGCATCATCGACAGATACCTGGAGCACAGCCGTATCCTCATCTTCGCTAATGGCGGCAAACCAAGATATTTCATCGGTTCTGCCGACTGGATGCCGAGAAACCTCCTCAACCGCATCGAGGTGCTCACCCCAGTATATGACGAGGATATGCAGGCAGACCTGCTCCGCACCGTATCATACGGAATGAGAGATACCGTGAACGGCCGCATAGTGGACGGCAAGGGAAACAACGAGTTCGTAGAAGGACCTGCATTCAGAAGCCAGGAGGAATTGTATAAAGCCTATCAGGAGGAATTGAAAGAATCATAAAAAGTAATTGTAATGACAACATTAGCAGCTATCGATATCGGTTCCAACGGAGCCAGACTACTCATCAAGCGATTTGATCCGGAAGCACCTCGCGAGGAAGACCGCATCAAGAAAATCATGTTCATCCGCATTCCGCTGCGCCTGGGTAAGGATGTGTTTACCCTCGGCAAGGTTTCCAAGGAAAGGGAGAAGATGATGCTCCACATGATGAAGGGATTCAAGCAATTCATGAAACTCAACGATGTGGATGCCTTCCGTGCCTGTGCCACTTCTGCCATGCGAGATGCAGAAAACGGCAAGAAGGTACTGAAGAAAATAGAAAAGCAGACCGGCATCAAACTCGAGATTATCAAAGGACAGGAGGAGGCGCAACTGCTCTACAACAACCTGGTGGAGAAGACCGACTCTAATGAGGGAAACTTCGCCTATATCGACGTGGGCGGTGGAAGCACCGAGGTTTCCATCATCCACGACGGAACGCTGGCTGAAAGTTTCTCCTACAACATGGGTACGCTGAGAATGCTGAGCGGGAAGGTGACCGCTGAGACGGAGAAACTGTTTAAGGAAAACCTCTGCAGATATGCACAGGAATACGGCAATATCCGCATCATCGGTTCTGGCGGAAACATCAACAAGCTCAACAAGTTGGCCCGCCACAACAAGACGAACGCGAAGGAACTGTCCCTCAGCGAGCTGAAGCGTCTCTACCTAATGATGCAGCCGCTGAGCATCGAGGAACGTGAAATCTCTTTCTCGCTGAAGGAGGACCGTGCCGATGTCATCATTCCTGCTGCCGAAATCTTCATCCAGGCATGCGAGTATCTGGAATGCGACACCATCATGGTGCCAAACATCTCACTTGCCGACAGTATCGTGGATGGACTCTATGAGAAATTAGAAATGACAAATGAGAAATTACAAATGAGAAATTAGATATGGGTACAATTTATTTATGTATTGTGATCTTCCTGCTCTGTCTGGCAGTGTTTGATCTTTTTGTGGGAGTCAGCAATGATGCTGTCAACTTCCTGCAATCCGCCATCGGTGCTAAGGTGGCTAAGTTTCGCACGGTGCTGATCATCGCATCCTGCGGTGTGGTTCTCGGTGCTATCATGTCTTCTGGAATGATGGACATCGCCCGTCATGGCATCATGAGTCCGGACCACTTTACCTTTGAAGAAGTGATGACGCTCTTCCTGGCCGTCATGGTAACTGATGTCATCATACTGGATGTGTTCAACACCTTAGGTATGCCTACCTCTACTACCGTGTCATTGGTATTCGAGCTGTTAGGAGGTGCTTTCATCCTTGCCACCCTCAAGATGATCGGTGACGATAGCCTCAACTATGGTGTATTGCTCAACAGCAACAAGGCTTTGGAGGTAATCATGGGTATTTTCTCATCTGTCATCATCGCCTTTGTTTTCGGTGCGCTCGTGATGTGGATTTCCCGTATCGTCTTCACGTTCAACTACAGAAAGCATTCCCGCTATTCCATCGCTATTTTTGGTGGAATCGCCTTCACTGCCCTCTCCTACTTCATCTTCATGAAGGGTCTTGGCAAGAGTCCTTATCTGCCAAGTGAGTGGCGCGACTTTATCGACCAGAACATCGGGTTGCTGCTCGTCATTACCTTCGTGGTTTCTGCCATCGTGATGGAATTCCTCCACCTCTGCCGCGTCAATATCTTCAAGTTCACCGTACTGATGGGTACCTTTGCCCTGGCTATGGCATTCGCTGGTAACGACCTTGTCAACTTCATCGGTGTGCCTCTAGCTGGTCTTTCTTCTTACAATGACTATATGGCAAATGCCAACGGTGCTGCACCTGACAGCTTTATGATGACCTCACTGATGGAGAGTGCCAAGACCACTCCTGTCTATCTTCTCGCTGCCGGTTTCGTGATGATTGTTGCAATGGCAACCTCCAAGAAGGCACAGAATGTGATCAAGACTTCTGTAGATTTGAGCCGTCAGGATGAAGGCGATGAGATGTTTGGCAGTTCTTCTGTTGCCCGTGTCATCGTGCGCAACTGTCAGGCTACAGATTCTTGGCTCAATAAGTATCTGCCAAATTCCTTGAAAAGATGGATCAATTCCCGTTTCGATAAGAATGCCGTAGAACTCGAAGAGAGCGCTGCTTTCGATGTAGTTCGTGCTGCAGTCAACCTGGTACTTGCTTCTATGCTCATCACCATCGGTACCAACCTCAAGTTGCCTCTTTCTACCACTTACGTTACCTTCATGGTGGCAATGGGTTCTTCACTTGCCGATAGAGCCTGGAGCCGTGAGAGTGCCGTATTCCGTGTTACTGGTGTATTGAGTGTGATCGGTGGATGGTTTATCACAGCCGGTGTTGCTTTCGCAGCCTGCGCCATCGTTTGTCTTACCATGCATTTCGGTGGCATCCTCGTTCAGAGTGCTTTCATGATTCTTGTTATCTTCTTGCTCATCCGCAGCAATATCAAGTACAACAAGAAGGCTAAGCAGGAAAGCAAGGGCACCACCTTCCAGCTGATGATGCGCTCCCACGACCCAGAGATTGTATGGGATTTGCTTCGTCGCCAGGTATCTCGCACCCAGAGCTTCGTTTGCAAATTCGCCCTGAACGAGTTCAATCTCATCGTAGATGGTCTTGCCAGCGAGAGCACCCGTGATCTTCGCCATGCCAACAAGGAACTGAAGAAAGAGCAGGACTTGCTGAAGAAATTCCGCCGTCAGGAGATGCTCGGTCTGAAACGCTCTCCTATGGAGATTGCCATCGAGCGCAACACCTGGTTCCATCTGGGCGCCAACAGCAACCAGCAGTTCATCTACTCTCTCCGCCGTATGCTCGACCCGGTGAAGGAGCACGTGGACAACAACTTCAATCCTTTGCCAGCAGAATACATCAATGAGTTTGCTCCTGTACGTCAGAAGATCAATGACCTGATGAAGATGAGTTGCGAACAGATTGAGACCAACCGATATGAGAACTATCGTGAAATTCTCGCCGAGGCTGATGCCTGCAAGGATGAACTTTCAGTGCTTCGCAAGAAACACATCGACCGCTTGCAGAACATGAAGGATAATAGTTTGATGCAGATTTCCTTGGTTTATCTCAACATTCTCCAGGAGAGTCAGGAATTCCTGAGCGTGATGAGACACCAGCTCAGAGCTGCCAAGAAGTTCATGGAAGCCTAAATTAGTAATGACAAATGAAAAAGAGGATAAAATGAAAAATGAGAAATAAAAAAGAGGATGTGTCATGGACTTTGACACATCCTCTTTTTTATTTCTCATTTCTAATTTCTAATTTCTCATTAAAAATTACTTTACGATAAACTTAGCAGCCTTACCTGCGCCCTTGATGACATACATGCCAGAAGGCAGAACCGTAGAACCATTTCCACAACCGCTCTTGACAAGCTGGCCAGCCATAGAGAAGATACTCCAAGCACCCTTGGTCTGGACATCCACCTCATTGCCACATACTACAAAGCGAGTTTCAGCCAAAGATGGCTTATCCGCAGTAACAGAACCAATACCAGAAGTAGTATTATCTACAATCTTACCGAAGCGACTCCATTCATTAGCTTTAGAATAGTTGTCCTTTGGAGTAACCAAATTCTTTACTCCTGTCTTCTCGTCAATCTCATAAAAATCATCCGGCACAATCAATTCCACTTGTGAAAGGTCATAAGGGAAGACATGTCCAATCTTATCATCAGAAAAATAAAGAGGATGAAGCTTAGATGAAATAACCCTCTTCAGGCCAGAATATCCGGCAAATGCTTCTGAGACAAGATTTGTAAAATAATCAACATTGACAGACAACTGCTCTACCTGCTGCAAGCTGCTGTGATCAAACCAATACTCTACAGAAGCAGGAATCGTAATACTCTTGGCTGCCTTAGCTTCATTTAAAGCATTCTCAGAAACGCAGCAGGTTCCCTGAGGAATTTCAATGTCTGTTACCTGATTGCTTACATAATAAAGGGTATTGCCAGCAAAGCGCATATCGCCATCCTGCTTTCTCCACCATGCAGTATTATAGAATGCACTCGCATTCGGCATAATCAACTGTGTTGGGAAAGTAATATCATTCAACTTTGAACAACCGTAGAAAGACATGTGTCCAAGCGTAAATTGATATCCTGAGAATGTAACCTTCTCTAAATTTTCACATTCATTGAAACAGCACTGATCTGACTCCATTACATTTTCTCCAATGATGAGCTCTTTGATATGAGTATTCTTGTCATAAAGATAACTGCCAATAGTAAAGCCCATAAACGAATAATCTGTACTGAAACCTTCAGGCAAGGTAGTGAGTAAAGACAATGTTGTTCCTGTAAATGGCTTAGCCATGATCAATTTCAACTGATAAGGATCCCACTCATACTCACCAGTGTAGCCAGACATATATACTTTCTGACATAAGTAATCGCCCATTACACTAAAGGTAGTGTTACCTTCCCCTACACTGATGCTCTGCACCTTAGACAACAAGTTGAGCCATGAGTATCCATAGACATCATTTACCTGAGTCATCTCCTTAGAGAAAGTCAAATCTGTAATTCCACCAGGTGCATCAATGGCAATGGCACCATTACCGTAATAAGTCATATAAAGAATATTATTCTTGATAAAATAGCGCTGGTAGCTATAATTCTGATCACGCTCTTCCATGGTCAGCGTCTTCAAATACGGCCATTTTGCATAGGTTGCTTCCATTATATCCTCATCCTTTGGAATACAATAGTTGCTTACTGTGGCAGGAATATAGCTAAGAATTAGACGCTCGTCCCCCCATCTTTTGTCACGTTTCATGACTACACCATTGGCATCCTTGACAAAAGTCTCATTCTCGCTGCTAATCTCAAAATCGGCGATGTTATACGTATCCCTAAAATCAAAAGAGTTAACGTTCTTACCCATTACCAATGTCTGCAGACCTGGCAGATTGGTGAGAGAAATAGATTCCACATAGTCATTTGTCACCAATTTCTGTAAGTCTGGATAATCCTGTAGTGTGATACCTGTATTCTGGTAATCAGCATCTGCGAGATTGAGCACTTTCGCTTTTTTAGGCAATATAAAATAATTACTATTCAAATCAAAGAGGACTCCATCAACTACCTCATAACGGCTACTGGCTACCGGCATGATGAATTTCTCCAAATTAGGAGCATCCTGAACATAAAAATCCGTGATGGTAGAAGGCAACGTAATTTGTTTCAGATTTGGATTACTGCCATAATAAAGAGTGCAAGAAGTCACCCCCTCAGGAACATTGATGGAAGTAGCACCGGCACAACAGAAATGTATCTCAGAATCTTTAATCAGCATCACTCCTTCGGCATCAGTACTAAAAGAGGTATTTGCAGGATCTACAGAGACAGACAGAAGCGATGGGAACAGACCTGAAAAACTCCAGAAATCTATGTTACTTAACGACTTGCCTAAGTGCAAGGACGTTACACCCGGATACTGCTCAGAACCCAAGTATAAATCAGTCAGCTTGTCCGAAATGTTCAGTTTTCCTTTAAATTGGGCAGGAACAGATATGCCCCATTCATCCCCTCCTCTATTTAGGAAATACAAACATTTGTCAAGTACAAACATTCCATTTTCAACCGTAGTTCCTGAGATTTTCCATTCTTCAAGTACTGGAAATGTTTCGGCAGAAGTACTAAATCCCAAGGTACATTTAGAAGGAACACTGATCGTCTTGGCATTCGGAAATACATCAGAATAGGAGTTTTCTGACACATAGGTAACAGGATAAACCTGACCTTCAATAGAAACCTCTGGCTCTACAACTATATCCGTAAGTTCCTTATCAACAAGGGTAGCAGAAATTTCCTTGCCCAAAAGATTGTAACGGATACCGTTCTTAACCACCTCATCTTCTGCAAAACTCACGATAGCTATCATGAGCAGCAGGAAAGTCATGTAGATTTTTTTCATAAGCACATTAAATTAAAGAAAAAAATTAAAACTATATATTTACTAAAACCTTTACTTATCTAATCGCCCAACTTCCGAATATACTCTCTTCTCCTCATTTCTCATTTCTCATTTTTAATTGTTTCTCCCTTCTCATTTCTAATTTCTCATTTAATCGTCTTTCTCATTTGTCATTTCTAATTTCCGTTTAGGCAAGAAATGGCGCCAGCCATAATGCCAGATGCGGAACAGAGGTTCGCTCAGAGCCTCAGCAGGATAATAGCGCAGGAAGCGCAAGTCGCGACATAAACGCTGCAAATTATGACCAATAAAACCATCACCAAGACCATTGCGACTGTCATACCTGCCGAAATTTCCACCAGCAAGTATTTCATGAAGCAACATCTCGCCTCGTCGGATATCTACTGGAACCAACATCTTGTCCTCCGAAAGTCCTAACACTTCACGCAAGACATACATCATCGCTCCTGCAAAATTCCATAACCCCAACAGCTTCAGCGTCTGCTGGATTTCAGTCAGAGAAGAATGATTTTCATTGATAGAAATAGCAGAACCCGTCTGCAGCTTTTCCAATTCATCCATCAAACCCGTCACTACGAAATAATAATCAAGCACCTGACGCAACCCTACCCCTTCATAGAAATAGTGATGATAGAGATGATACAACTGATAGACGGCATTAAACGAAGCCGTAGGCACTGCAACATACTTCTCCACCTGCCCCTTCTGCGCATCGCCATCAGATGAAACCGGACGACTGCCCAAACTTACCAGATGGCTGCACTGTCTTCCCTTCTCCTCGTTCAGCCATTTCTGCATACGGCGATTATAGAAGAAATTGGCCATGATGGCAGGAGTAGAATGAAGTTCAACGGCTATTTCATTGATGAAAAGTCCCACATGATTGAGACTCTCATCGCTTACATACCCCTTATCTTTTGCCAGGGAACAAGCCAAGGAACGAATCTCTTCGCGGGACGCATCTACCCACACATCCACATCACCCGGAGTTCTCGAAACAGGATGGGGATAAAGCATGGCATTGCCCTGTCCCTTCAGAATACAACAAGGATAACCCGCCTCTCTTATTTTCTTATATACATACACAGTGGCTTTATTCAGGATACTGTTGCGCATCATGAGTTTGTGACTCAATCCGAACCAGATCAACAACAAGTTCTCGTTAGGAGCTACTCCCTTAGGCAACTTCTGGACTCCATCCATCGCGATTCCCACCAAGGTTTGTTTCTTGACGAAATCGAAGAAAGCCTTCCAGTCGAAGTCTTTCAATGCTGTTCCATCCAAGAACTCCTTACCTTCGTAAAGTCCTAAGGAAAACTGTATCAAACGAAAATATATTTCCATCATGTTGTCGGGGTAACCCTATTTTGCCAGTATAGTGTTATTTTGTTTAAACGTTGATTTATCTTCTACAAAAAGAATCTCTTTTCATTCGCAAAAATACATTTTTCCTTTCAAACCACCAAACTTTCTTGTCATTTTTTAACCTAAATATACAATTCAGCGGAATATATGGCAAAAACAATCCCCTGCAGGATTTCCTATCAGGATTTCTGCAGGGGATTGTAAGAAAGGAATTGTATGAAATTCTGTTTATATGTTTTTATTGGATTCCTCCATGTGTAGGCACAACTCGCTTGATAGTACCATCTGCATTGAATTCCAACTTGTCGATGCAAACCTCACGGTGAACACCTGGCTGGAAATGGATATAATCCTTGTTGATGCGATGATAGACAATATACCACTCATCTGTGCCTGGCTTCTGGATCACGGAGTTATGGGCTGTTCCGTAAATCTCATGCTGAGGGTCCTGAATCAGGACGATAGGATCCTTCGCTACCTCGATAGGTCCGAGCGGAGACTTGGATGTTCCGTAAGCCACATGATAGTTGGCTGCACCCGTATCATCCACCGACCACATGAAGTAGTAGAGTCCGTTGCGATAGAACACATACGGAGCCTCGCGATAAGCATAGTCTCGCAGGCTTCCGCCCTTTGGAGTCATCACTGTCACAGTTTCATCCTTAATCTTGGTCATGTTTGGCTCCAATTCTGCACCCGCCATAAAACTGTTGCCCCAATAGAGGTAAGGCTTCTTGGAAACCGGATCCATGAAAACATCCACATCGATGAGTTGCCCATTGCAACCCGGATGGTTCTTTGCCAAGAGAGGCTGACCTAAATCCACAAAAGGACCTGTAGGAGAATCAGAAACCGCTACGCCCATCTGCTTTCTGCCATTATCATTAGGACGGGCACTGAAATAGAGATAGTACTTGTAGCTGCCGTTCTTCTGTTTCACCTCGATGGCAGCTGGTGCCCAGAGATTGCCATTCGCCCAGGCAATCTGGTCGCTCTTCGCATCCAGTGCCACGCCTTCATTCTTCCACTCCTTCAGGTCGGCAGAAGAATATACATAGTACTTGTATCCACCCCATCCCGGTTTACCATCGGTGGTAGAATAGATGTAGTACTTACCCGTCTTGTTGGAATACAGGATTTCCGGATCTGCATGGAAACCTGGCAAGATTGGGTTGCCCTTGCCTGTATAAGAAAGATTCAATACATAACCCCACTTCTGCTGCAATCTCTCCATCTCGTCCTTGGTTACAGAACAAACCGTTCCATGACGAGGGAAGAAATCCTTGCGGAAAGACTCGGGCTTGGTAGAGAAAGTATTCAGATCCTTGGAAGTCTGATACTCATAACGGCCTGAACCATAAAGGTCGTACATCAGCACATACTCATTCTTGTCATTAAGTTTGAATACACCGGAACCTTCCACACCCGTCTTGCTGTCTGCGTAAGCATCGATAAACTTGAAGTCCTCCTTCCAAGGTCCCTTCAGATTCTTGGCAGTAGCCTGCTGGATTCCATTCTGGATTTCCTTGCCCTCAGCATTCTTTATGTTTCCTTTATAGAACATGTGGTAAACGCCGTTGCGCTCGATGATGTCGTTATCGATGCAACCATACTTGGCATTGAAGAGCACCTTCGGCTCACTCTCGAAACCAGTGAAGTCCTTGTTGGCATAAGCATAATAGGTAACGAGGCTCTTTCTGCCATCGCCCGTACGCTGAAGGGTGAAATAGATCATATACTTCTTGGCCTTCTTATCATAGATGGTCTGTGGAGCCCATACCCAATAGGCATCGCTGAAATGCTCCTTGTAGTCTTCCTTCAACACGATTTTAGAGTGCGTCCAATTCACCAAGTCCTTAGACTTCATCAATACGATGCCCGGATTATCCTTCCATCCATTCTTCACGGTGTTCATATCTGTAGCCACAATGTAATAGCAGCCATCTTCACCACGAAGGATATGAGGGTCGCGAATACCGCCACTGGTACTGATAGAATCGCTGGCGATGACAGGCTGGTTGTCATTGAGCGCATACCAGTTCTTGGCATCCTCACTGATGGCAAAACGCAGATGTTCCTGCTGGTTGCCACTTCCTTCGAAATAAGCAAAGAGATAACCTGCATACTTGTTGTTGGTTGCAGCCTTCTTTGCGGCAGAAACCTGGAGAGGTGTTCCCCATGCCAACGCTGCCAGCAATAAAGAACTGAATGTAATCTTCATCTTCATGATTTTCTTTTAAGTTAGTGTTATTATTGTTTTTGTTGTTTATGTCATAATACACATCAAGAACTCCATATACTTATTTTTTGAATAAGCTCAATCCTTACAAGCCCAAGCATAAAAGAGTTACTTATAGTGTCAAAACTACATTTATTGAATTACGGCTGCAAAGATACTAAATAATATGTAAACTAACAAGCGTTCATGAAGAAAAATTTCTTCTGCATCATAACATTCAGACAAAGGTATTACCTGAGGTTATTCCTCAACAATTCACCTATTATAATTAGCAAGAAGAATACAAGGATATAGAGATAATACTGCTCGCGCTTGATGAAATCAGCGAAACTGAATTTTCTTCTTCTATTTCCGGCAAGATAGATGTGATAGTCGTATGCCATCATAAAGACGATGGATATAGAAAACACCACCGCCATGACTCCGATGACCACGATGACATAGGAGACAGAAAAAAGAGAGTTTTGTTGGTCTTGTATCATAATCTTTATCTTTCGCTTTTAAGTTTTAATGCAAAGATAGTGGTAAAAATCCAAAAAGAGGTGTTGCATTCCTATGGTTGTTGTTGCATTCCTACCAAAAAAGGTGTTGCATTCGTAGGAATGCAACACCTTTTTAAACATTTATTAACCATTAAAGCTATATCATCTGTTCGCGCCATTGACTAGGCGACAGCCCTGTCTTTTGCTTGAAAATGCGGTATATCTGTGTATGGGATGAGAATCCGCACTCAGTAGATATGGCATCATTGCTAAATTCCGGATTTTCTTTCATCATGCAAACAGCTTCATTAAAGCGGATATCGCTGAGCCATGTTCGGAAATTGGTATGCTGAGAAAGATTGAAGTATTCGGTAAGTTCATTCTTCTTGCAACCCAAGTTGGCAGCAAGCGAATATATGGTGACATTGCAGTCTTTGTACATTCTGTCATCACACCATTTTTCTAATGCAGCTCCAATCTCTTTCATCCGTTTTTGGGAGAAGATGTTCAAATCTGCCTGTCCATCAACCACGGCATCCTGCTGATCTCCATAGGCAAGCTGATCTGTCGATGTATCTGATTCCTCCTGTTCTTCCTGATCCTCTTGTTCTTCCAACATATTCTCTACTGGTGTAATATAATAGCCCAACGAGATGAAACTATGGACAAAGAATATGAGAACAAGTAACATCAGCGGACCTATCAGCAACAACAAGGTATTGAAGAGAATGGCTATGGGAAGAAAGGCTGCTGAGACGCATACCAATACAAGACTGGATCGTGCATATCGAACGTGTGGCAGAAGATCGCCAGCCGACTCCTCCAACAGTTTTTTCTTGCGCTTCAGTACCTCAGAATAGCTGGCATAGATGAAGTATGCCATACTTCCCACAAAGAATGCGAGCATCACGTATAACAAACCGCCCAGATGGAGACTTTTGTTGCTGAAAACGCCAAAGATGAAGATGGCGACAATCAGCGCATAGGCAGCCGCACTACGCAAACAATAGCGACGCATGACGCTTCTTGTGCTCTCCATATTGATGATGGATAGGGTGATGGCAAAAACCACGGGAGTGTAGAACATGATATTAACGACTGCCCCCACATCAGCACCTTGGGCACGAAATCCCTGAGTCATCTGCAAGAAGTAATGTATGCAGAATACGGCCATTGATCCACAAAGCAACCACCGAGAGGTCTCGTAGCGTCTTACCTTCCATCTCACCTGCAGAGAAGCCATTGCTATATGCAAGCCCAACATGCCGGTAATGGTGCAGCAAATCAACTGTAATATAAATATTGATGTCATGATCTGAATTAAAAAAATAGAAAAGTCGCTGCAAAAGTACAACTATTTACTGAGAAATGAATAGATTTTCACAAAAAAGTTTCCCAAACTCCTTTTTTTATCTTAACTTTGCAGTCTCTATCATCTATAGCAGTCGCACTATCCATCATAGAAATAACTTCATCAAAGAAAATAAAATCATAAAAGAAAAAACATAATGGAAAATAAAAAGATTCCTTATCGTGCCATCGCTCTCGACCTCGACGGCACGCTGACCAACCACGAGAAAGTGGTGACACCTCGCACCCGTCAGGCTCTCCTGAAAGCTCAAGACAATGGTGCTATCATCATTTTAGCTTCCGGGCGCCCTACATACGGTATCCAACCAGTAGCAGAATGTCTTGAACTGGAAAAACGAGGAGGATTCATTCTTTCCTATAATGGCGGAAAGATTGTGGATGCCAAGACCGGTGAGGAATATTTCTCACAATATCTGCCAGATAGCGTGATTCCTTTATTATATCAGTATGCCAAGGAAAAGAACTATGCACTCTTAGGATATGCCGGCAATGAGATCATCACCGAAATGCCAGACGACCAGTATGTGAAGGAAGAATCCCGCATCAACAAGATGAACATTCGGAAGGTTGAAAAACTGCTTGATGCCCTGGAGCCTCATCCTACCAAACTCCTGATGACTGGCGACCCTACCGACATGCTGAAGGCTGAAGAAGAACTCTCTGACATTGTAGGCGATAAAATGTCTGTTTTCCGCTCGGCTCCTTTCTTCCTGGAACTGGTTCCTAACGGCATCGACAAAGCACAGTCTTTGCAGAGATTATTGGGTAAAATCAATCTCACTCCTGCAGACATGATAGCCTTCGGTGATGGATATAATGACCTCAGTATGCTCAAACTTGCCGGTGTCGGTGTGGCTATGGCTAATGCTGCTCCTGAGGTAAGAGCGGAAGCTGACTACGTTACTCTTTCCAATGAAGAAGATGGTGTGGCTGCTGCGCTGAACCACTTCAGGAAATGAGAAATGAGAAATGAGAAAAAAGTTGGTTTCATTCTGGGTGAAACCAACTTTTTTTGATGATTGTCCAACGATTTCTGATTATCTCTGAACGACTTTCTTCCCATTCACAATGTAACTACCAGTTCACCGGTCTTATCATTATAATAAACGGCTATTACCTGGTTGGCTTTTAAAGTAGGAGTGATGGACTTCTCTACATTCTTAGCCTTATAATTCAAAGTCACCTTGATACTTGATGCCTGCAGGTTCTTGAGATAAACCTTGGTGGAATCCTCGGCATCCTGAATAGCCTGCAAACCGGAGCCCTTGACCGTGAAGCCTAAGATTTCGCCCTTGGAATGATTGACGTCCAAGAGGAAAGTGGCATCTGCCTTGGAATCCACAATATTGGTTTCTACCGTAAATACAGGCGCAGCACCATTGAGTTGCACATTCTTCAACTGGCATCGGGGTTCACCACAGAAGTTAGACAAAAGCATGTAGGAAGCACCATCAGGGTCTGTGGCGATAACACCATTCCATCCCTCAGCTACCATCTCTTTCAAACTGATACTCTGCTGCATCAGCTTGCGGGTACTTTCAGCATTCACATTACTATAATAGATGATATTGCGCTTATCTACAATGTCGCCAGCCTTCACATCCTTACTCTCGTTGCTATAAGAAGCATAGAGTTTGGAAGTATTCACGGAATTGTTGTTGGCACGGTTTCCAAAGCCCATGGTTTTACCATCTACGTTGATAACACCCAGAGCATTATCGATATTCACCCAGTTGGTATTCATGGTGAGGAATTGAGAACCATCACTCTGCTTGTGGGTCATACCCGTCTCCTGATTCTTGGCATTGTCGAAATAGAGCGTACGCTTGGTTCGCGTCATTTCGTCGGTACTGATAGCCATCAGACCTCCCTGATCCTTGGTAATGGTGGCAGCTGCATTGGCACGCACATAATCGGTATAGATGACAGCATTACCTGGAGTAGAATAGATGGCGAAACGATTGTTGAGGGTTCCGTCGTTCATATTCAGTTCTCCGTTCATCGTATAACTGTTGCCACGGAGATTATAGATGCCGCTGACTACCGGTGTGGCGTTTGTACTCTTACCACTTACCTGATAACTACCGAGGAAGTTACCGGTATTGTTCTCACGGTAAGGTACGATCATCTTGTTCTTATCCGCACTGTTGGCAGCGATGTATCCGGTATAACTGCCCTTACCTGCACTCCACGAGAAACAGGTGAAACGGTCGGCAGTAGAAGCACGGACGATATTCTGGCAAGGGAATATCCGGGCGGCAGCATAACGCTGGTTGAACGCATCCCAATCTGTAGGGGTTACATCTGCTGTAAATATTGCCTCATGCATCAGCCAGGTCATCATCACACGGTGAGCCTCTACACCCATACGGCGTGCACCGATATCTGAGCGCAACAACCAGGATCCGTCAGTCGTTGTAGTCTGGCGTGCCTTGATATTCTTGTAAGCCAAGTTCTCAAGCATCAGCGCATCCGGATCGTTCAGGAAACAGGCATTGGTAGTGTATGAAGTGATTTGGTCGAAAAGGAAGAGGCTCCAGTCATTACCATTAGGCATAGCCAGTTCGCCATCTGCCAGAGCCAGCCAGTTGAGCACCTCCTTCATCACCTTGTCATTATTGTGCATGAGCGAATTGGTCTTCCACTTCTCCTCACCGATGGTCTTCTGCTGGAAGAGTTTCAGCGCCAGAGCAGCCTCGCCCAACTCCTGTATCACTACGTTCTGATAACTTGTATGGAAGAAGTTGTGGTTCTGGAGCGTATAGTCGTCAAAAAGATTCTGTCCCTTATAGAGGTCAGCCACGGTCTTCTTGTCATAATGTGGGTCGATAACGGTCGTATTATGGGCATCATCCTTATGAGAATAACTGTTGATGGCAAACTCACGGAGGCGCTCAAACCACTTAGGAGCCATCTCATCGTTAGGGAACAGACCCAATGTAGCAGCCAGCACATCAGCCTCCCAACCATTCTCTTCAGCTTTCGTATCCCCGTTATAACCGGTAGGTATCGTACGGTTCAACTCATAATTGCATTCAGCCTTCAGGAGTTTCTCGATATATCCCTTCTGTTTGTCGGAGAGTTTATCCCACTGGAAATAAGCGGAATAAGCTACGGACATCGCCCAAAGTGAACTTTCCCAAACATAATCGCTACCGGAAGTAGAACCCCAGTAGGTATTACCAGAACAGGTTTTCAACTTATTTGCCTTATGGGTAGAGTAAGCGAAAACCAGACTCTTCATCGCCATCTTTTCCAGGTCATCCCAAGTAACGCCCTCAGGCAGAGTCACCTTGTCCTTACCATATTTTACGAGGAAAGCAGAAATCATGGAGAGGTCGGCATTGGAGCGAACACCGTCCTCATTATTCTGCATGGTACTATTACACTTGAAAGCACCACATACCTCATTCACAGAATTTGGCGCAGCACAATCCTGAAAGTCATTCTTCAGATACTTGGAGAATTTAGCCAACATATTCATCAGGTCACCCTTCATGGTAGCCTCATCCACAAACTGATTGTTGATTACCCCTTCTATAGGACTGGTCACACTCTCCTCAGTAGGAGTCACCTCTTTCGCCTCATTGGAATGATCACTTACCGCTTTCACCTTTTTCTTGAAAGCAGTAGAAATCTCAGAAGTCTGTCCCTCAGTATTTCCCATTTCAGGAGCGATGACTCCCGTAGATGCAGCCATAGCTACACCAGCAGAAAGTACAATGGCAGAACAAAATGTTTGTTTCTTCTTCATTTTGTTTTTAGCTATTTATTATCAAAAAGTACATTAAAATGAGATGCAGAACACGCAGAAAACCTCACTTTTCATATAGGTTCATTCATCTCGTCTCAAATAATTGGTGGCAAAAATACAACATTTTCCTCAAATACAAGAGAAAAGAAGCGTTTTATTTTTGTTTATAAAATAAAAAAGATATAATTATTCTTGTTATTTATAGAATTATGTGTACCTTTGCACACATAACAAATAAAAGCATATCAGCAGTTATGTTACAATTAGACAATTTCTATAAGGCTCGCTTCGTGCTGAGCAAAGTTATCAGAAAGACTGAGCTGGTTCACACTCCAAGAATCAACCCAGAGAGTGATGTCTATCTGAAGCCCGAGTGCCTCCAGAAGACGGGTTCGTTCAAGATTCGTGGTGCTTACTATAAGATTTCACAACTCACCGATGAAGAAAAGGCGAAGGGTGTGATAGCCTGTTCGGCTGGCAATCATGCTCAGGGTGTAGCTCTCGGTGCCACCGCCATGGGAGTGAAGAGTCTTATCTGTCTGCCAGAGGGTGCTCCTATTAGTAAGGTGGAAGCCACCAAGCGTCTCGGTGCAGAGGTCTGTCTGGTACCTGGTGTCTATGATGATGCCTACCAGAAGGCATTGCAACTGAAGGACGAGCATGGCTACACCTTCGTTCATCCTTTCGATGATGAGAATGTCATCGCTGGTCAGGGCACCATCGGTCTGGAGATTCTCGACCAGTTGCCTGATGTAGAAGCTGTCGTCGTTCCTGTAGGTGGCGGCGGACTTATCTCTGGTGTAGCCTTTGCCATCAAGTCGCTGAATCCTAACGTCAAGGTATATGGTGTTCAGGCAGAAGGAGCAGCAAGTATGGTACAGAGTCTGCACGATCATAAACAGGAGAAGTTGCCTTCTGTAGCGACCGTTGCTGATGGTATTGCCGTAAAGGAACCGGGCAAGATTACTTTTGAAACCTGCTCCAACTACGTAGACGAAATCGTAACCGTGAGCGAGGACGAAATCTGTGCAGCCATCCTGAAACTCATAGAGAGCGAGAAGATGGTAGCCGAAGGTGCCGGTGCGGCCAGCGTGGCAGCCGTGATGTACAACAAGGTTCCGGTGAAGGGCAAGAAAACCATCTGCGTGGTAAGTGGCGGTAATATCGACGTAACCATCCTGAACCGTGTCATCACCCGTGGTCTTGCCAAGAGCGGCCGTCTCTGCACCATCGAGATGGAGCTGGATGACAAACCAGGAGAATTGGTAGAGGTCTGCTCTGTCATCGCCGGATTAGGCGGTAATATCACAGGTGTTCACCACGACCGTTCTGCCAACCGCAACAAGGTGAATGCCTGCGTGCTCCGCCTCACCATGGAGACTCGCGACGAGGAACATGTAAAAGAAATCAAGGGAGCCCTTGAATCAAAGGGATTCCATTTATATATTGTTTAAAACTTATCAGATTATGAACGCAATTCACACAGACAATGCGCCTGCAGCTATCGGTCCATATAGCCAGGCTATCGAAGTAAACGGTTTCGTATTTGCATCAGGTCAGATTCCTATCGACCCTGCAACAGGCAATTTCGTAGAGGGTGGCATCAAGGAGCAGACCCGTCAGAGTCTTACCAATGCCCAGAACATCCTGAAGGCTGCCGGTACTGACCTCTCTCATGTAGTAAAGACTACAGTTTATCTGAACAGCATGGATGATTTCGCTGCCATGAACGAGGTTTATGCAGAGTTCTTCAGCCAGCCATACCCAGCACGTTCTGCTGTAGCAGTAGAGAAGTTGCCAAAGGGCGCACTCGTTGAAGTAGAGGTTCTGGCTGCTAAGTAAAAGAAATCGGTAGTATAACTCCTGGAGTTTATGCTACCGTTTTTTTGTCTGCCACATACATGCCTATCAGGATGCAAGTGGCACCTATCAGAAAATAAGGAGTGATTTTCTCATCCAATATCCATGAAGCAAAGATCATGGTAGTGATCGGATTGAAATATACCCAGTTGGTGGCCTTTACCGTACCCAACTTGGAAAGGCACCAGTTCCATGTGAGAAAACAGATCATGGAAGCCAAGCAACCTAAAAACAACAGATTGCCTATCACCTGAGGTTTGGTAAAGACCTCGCAAGAAGGAAATCCCGGTATAATCAGATAATAAGGCAATATCGTCAATACTCCATAAAAGAATACCTTGCGGGTGATAAAGGCGGCACTATACTTTCCCGTCACCGATTTCATCATCAGGGAATAGATAGCCCAGCACATACATGCCGTAAACGCCAGGGCATCGCCTACGGGGGAGAGATGAAGCACAAAGCGACCATTCAAAACCACGATGATCATACCCATAAAAGCCAAAAGCGAACCGAGTATCTGTATCAGGTTGATGCGGGCGGAATCCCGATATACCAACCTTACCAGCAGGGTAGCAAAAAGCGGACAGGAACATACGATAAGGGATGTATTGGTGGTGGTGGTGAAATTCATCGCTTCATTCTCACTGAAGAAATAAAGTGATCCTCCCGTGATGCCTAATAACATCATCTTCGCTTCGTCCTTCCAAGAGTCGGCAAAGATGCGACGGTGGTTGAATGCCAGCATCAGAACGTATGCGATGGAAAAGCGCATGGTAAAAATCTGGGCTGGAGAAAGTCCGTTCAGCATCAGCACCTTGGTTGATACAAAAGTGGTTCCCCATATTGCTACGGTGAGGAATGCTACGAGATGATAAAAGAGGTTGCTGTTTCTATTCATACTTACATCTATTCTTTCTTTTGCCGCACATTTTTATACCTGTACACTTATACGTCTATCCCTTTTGGCGACAGTTCTTCTGTGACAGTTCATTTTTTATGACTGCAAAAGTAAGGCTTTTCAATGAAGTACACAAATTTTTTCAAATATTTATTTTGGAGGAACAAATAATTATATGTACTTTTGTACCTAAAAATAACAAATGATGATACTACATCCTTTCCATATATCCTCTACAGGAACTGACTTTCCCGAAAAGATGAACAATCCTTTCGACTACGAACCGCACCCTCTTTGCATACAGATATGCAAGGAGTTGCAGACCTATCTTGAGAACAAGAAGGAATGGCGCGAGGAAATCGACCGGGGAAAAATGTTCGGAGTACTCATCGTAGAAAAGCCTTCGGATATTCACGAAGGCAGACAACTGGGCTACTTGGCTGCCTATAGCGGTCAGATAGGAGGCAGAAGCGACTGGGAAGACTTCGTACCTGCCGTTTTCGACTACCTACAGCCTGATGGATATTTCAAGACCCATGAGGCGGAAATCACCCACATCAACGAAAGTATCCTGCGGCTGGAAAAGGATGAACGGATGCAGAAGGCCCGGACACTCATCGCAGACCTGCTTGCCCAGCGCCAACAAGCCATAGCCGGTTTTCAGGAAAAGATGAAAGAAAAGAAGGCCCAAAGGGATCTCCGACGAAAACAGGGCAATCTCTCTGCAGAAGAGGAACAGGCGATGACCAAAGAAAGCCAATTCATGAAGGCCGAACTGCGCCGACTCAAGAAATCACTTGCCGAGAAGACAACATTAGAGACGGAATACGAAGACTATCAGAACAATATTTCCAGACTTAAGCAACTGCGCAAGCAACTCTCTGATGCCCTGCAGCAATGGTTGTTCGCACAGTTCAGAATGCTCAATGCCGAAGGAGAAGAAAAAGATCTGTTGGAAATATTCAGAGATACTGCATTGGAAGACCAGCCGAACCTGTCACTCCTCTCCAAAAGAGCTGCACTGAAGATGGTTCCTCCTGCTGGAAGCGGAGAATGCTGCGAACCCAAGCTGCTCCAGTATGCTTTCAGACATCATCTGAAACCCCTGCAAATGGCGATGTTCTGGTGGGGTGAAAGTCCGAAAGAGGAAATCAGACACCACCTGCAGTTCTATCCAGCCTGCAATGGTAAGTGCAAACCGATACTCCGCTGGATGCTACCGGAAGTCAACACGATGCTCAATCATGCATCTCAGCCACTTACCCTGGAGACACTCTATGAAGACCGGGAACTTGCCGTTATCTGCAAACCTGCCGGAATGCTCTCCGTACCAGGAAAAGAACCAGGCGTCACTTCCGTCTATTCCATCATGCGAAGAAAATACCCGGAGGCTACGGGGCCTCTGATCGTACACCGGCTGGACATGGCTACAAGCGGACTCATGGTGATTGCCAAAACAGAGTTTGCCTACCATCGGCTGCAGGAACAATTTGCAAGTCATCAGATACAGAAGAAATACATAGCCATCGTATGTGCGAAAGAAGGAAGCATCCAGCCTGAAGGCATCCTCTCTCTCCCTCTGATGCCCGACTATCTCGACCGTCCACGCCAGATTGTAAATCATGAACAGGGAAAGGAAGCGATTACGGAATACAAAGTTCTTGGAAACGCAAGAAACGATGTTTTTGGTAACAAAGAAAACGAAGGAAACAACCAGCATCTCCGCCTCGCTCTCTATCCCCAAACAGGACGTACCCACCAACTCCGTGTACATTGTGCCCACAGGGAAGGACTGAATGCCCCTATCCTTGGCGACCCTCTCTATGGCTGCGAGAAGGCACCCCGCCTCTACCTCCATGCCGAATCTATCAGGTTTACACATCCTTTATCAGGAAAGGAAATATTCATAGAACGGAAAGCAGACTTCTGACAAACCTGAAATAGGAAGAAGTACGGTGCATTATATCATACAAGGAAAAATCCTGAAAAAAGAATCCCTTAGTGTTCTTCTTGCTGAAACACTAAGGGATTTATTTTTTCTCGTATGAATGCATAAAAAAAGCACCTCCATAAGGAAGATGCCATTCAGTTTAACCAATTAAGTTGGGATACCCGGACTCGAACCAGGAATGACAGGACCAGAATCTGTAGTGTT
>ERZ1035051.154-NODE-154-length-29216-cov-7.453688_pt1 | contig 29216 bp, 29 predicted proteins | sample MGYA00520586_ERZ1035051 | MGnify/ENA primary metagenome ERZ1035051 (study PRJEB33766, sample SAMN09781692) | gut metagenome | biome: gut microbiome | host: Homo sapiens | place: Madagascar | study: EMG produced TPA metagenomics assembly of the PRJNA485056 data set...
TTGTTAGGGACTTGCACCCATTAGAATAAGCTCATGCCGAGCATACAGAAAAAAAGCTCCATTCGCAATCAGATACGAATGGAGCTTTTATTTTTCTTGCTTATACCTTATTATATATAAGACAGTTTAACGCTCTTTTCTGAGCGTTTGCCGAAAGCAGCACCATCATGAGTGCTGCCGAAAACATCAATCTCTTGTTCATATAACCTATTAATATTTATATTTACGATGCAAAAATAGCAATTATATTTGGATTTTCTGCAACCTTTTGCTATCTTTTATCGTCTAAGCTATTAATAACATTGATAATAACATAAAAAGAAAGGAAAAGATTATGATTTTGAGTACAACTTTACTGGTTTCCCCAGTATTTAAAGGGGTTCTTTGATGCTCTGATAACTTGAAAATGCCGCAATCATGCACCACGTTGCACCATTGCGGCTCTTAACGCTGAAAATAAACTGAATAAATACTGCACGGAATTATGGCAACACTGAGATTATATCTTGATACGAGGGTAAAAAGGCAGGATGGTACGTTCTCCATCCGGCTTGCCGTCAACCATCACGGTGGGACTGCCTTCATATCCCTCAATCAATACTGCAAGAAAGATGAGTGGGATAAAAGGTCTTGCAAGGTGCGCAAGCGTCCCGATCGTGATGCTATCAACGACTTCCTGCTTGACCGTCTGAATTTTTATAATAGAATGATGATGAAGGCGCAATGCAGGGAAACATACCGGGGCGATATTACGGCTAGGGAACTCCGGGACTTAATCATGCTTGAAGCCGAGCCTGCAAGGGAGAAGGTCGCCCTGCTTCGTGATGGCTTCATTGCCTACGAGGGAAGGAATCTGAAAGAAAATACTATAAACAGATACAAGTACACTTGGGCAAAGATTGAAGCTTTCATCGGGAAGGAAAAAGCGGCTCTGCTTACATACGATGAGATTAACCGCTCTTGGCTTGAGGACTTCGATGCGTTCATGGCAAAGGAAGGCTTGTCAAGGAATACCAGAACCAGCAGGATGCTCTGTATCGCTGCTGTCTTCAACTTGGCGATAGATAATGAGCAGACGAAAAACTACCCCTTCCGCAGGTACAGTCTCCGGCTTGAGACAACGAAAAAGCGAGATTTGTCCGTTGAAGAAATCCGCTCTATCTTCGAAGCTGGTGGTGATGAACTGGTCGACATGTTCCTGCTGATGTTCCTGCTGATTGGTATCAATGTGCGTGACTTGTTTGCCTTGACAAAGGAGAATATCGTCCGTTGCAGACTGGAATACGACCGGGCGAAGACTGGCAGGCATTACTCTATCCTTCTTCATCCAGAAGCTCTCCGAATCATCGAGAAATACCAAGGGGAAAAGAAGCTGCTTCGTTTCTCGGAGCATTTCAAAAATGTTGATTCTGCAACGGTTATGATAAACAAGAAACTAGCAAAGGTTCGCCCAGGGCTTACTACGTACTACGCTCGCCATACGTGGGCATCTATCGCCTTCAATCTTGGTATACAGAAGGACGTGGTGTCGCTGGCACTGGGTCACTCGTTCGGAGTCCGGGTAACTGACACCTACATCAATGCGGACTTGTCCCGTGTGGACGATGCCAACCGCAGGGTTATTGATTACGTGCTGTACGACAAAAAATAGCCTTATTTCTTGCGAATTTACCGCAGAAACGGCTCAAATTGTTTTCGTGGATAGCTTTACGTGCTTACCACGTAAGCGGCACAGAACGCAAAATTCTGGGTAAATCGGGAAAAGAGCATAAAAATACCCCAGCGGTGAAAAAGTCGAGCCGCTGGGGTAATAAGTGGAGACCACTTTAAACATTCAGTGATGCAAAGGTACGCTTTTCCTTTGAAACCACCAAATTATTTACCAAAAAATTTCTTTCTCAACAAATCATTGATGAATCGTGACTTGTTAGGCAATGCGTTGAGGAAAGGCAGCAGGTCGTTGTCTATCTGTATGCCAACCAGCTTGACCGTTGCGCCAGCACCCTTCTTCGTTCTCTTGATGTTTCTTCTATTATTCTCCATATCCGCCATTTTTTACTGGTTCTCCATTTACTCGCAAGAGGTTGCGCTGCTCGACGCTGCACTTCTTCGGGTGCTTGCGTGGAGTTCCATCCTTCTTGCAGGTCTCGCCTTGATATACCAGGCAAGGCAAGGAGTTGTAATCGTAGCCTCTACGTGAAATACCCCAGCCTTCAACCCTTATCGTGTCGAAGCAGTCGCTGATATAATCGCCAACCTTAACCGGGTTGTGCTCCGTGGCAAATTCCTTTGCCAGCATTCTTCTTTCATTCTCTGCCTTCACCTTGATTCTGTGCAGGGCTTCTCTGTACTCTTGTTCTGTCATTGTCTTCTGTCTCTTTTAAATGGTCTATCTTCAGTTGTCTATCCAACTTGGTTTTCATTCTGTTCATCTTGTGCTCAATCCTGCCGATCTGCTTATAAGACAACCACTCCGGCTTGATATTCAACTCCAGCCAGTACTGGCGCATTTCCTTGCAATGCCGGGCGATGCTCGGGAAATAGAGGTGTCGCCAGTATGGGTAGCGAAGGAAGTACTTGCAATCGGATAACATTCGGGATAGCATCATGTATTTATGCTTTTGCCCTTCTCCGAGACTTACAAGCCTTCCGTTGTCCCCGATCCACAGCATTGCTCCCTCTCCCTTCCAATTAAAGTCGAAAGCCTTGCTTACCGGATAATAATAGCCATCGAGCACCGTGCCTTCATCTAGGTCTCGCCCAATCTCTCGCAGGCAGGTTCTTCCCCAGCTGGTCGTTACCTCGACCACTGCTTGTGCTGGTATCTTGTCGTATTCCTTCATATCTTGATATATTGTGCAGGGCTTGCGCCCTGCTGGTTAATACTTTTCAATCCAATACTCTGTTGTACAATTCACTCCCAAGCATGCAAATTCAGACTTGAAATAACCTTGTCGTACCCAGTGAGGATAAAAATTATCGGTTTTTTTATATTCCCTAAACAAGCCGTTCAAGAATTGCTCTGCCTTGTCCTTGCGTGTAAAGTTTGCCAACTCCTCGATTTTCTCGCCTTCTATCTGGCTCTTGATGTAATATTTTGCTCTTGCCATTTCTCTGTCCTCCCTTGATTACTTAGCATACAATGTTACAACCAATCCTCTTCTGAGTGCGCAGCGGCAAGCGTCCATACCAGCCTTCAATGCTCGCTTGATAAACTTATTGAAAAGTTCTGCACCGATGAGCTTCAAGATACCGCTTACTCCTACGAGTGTGTTTATCTTCTTGCCATCCTCTGTGCGTCCGAAGACCTTGATACGAAAGTTAGAGTTGATGAACTTTGTTGAGAACTCTAAAATGTTTGAATTTGACTTTTTCATTTTCTTCTCGCTTAACCGTGTTGCGTAGGGCTTAATGTTACTGAATGTTTTAAAGTGCTTACCTCCTAAACACGCTGCAAAGATATTAATATTTTTCCGTTCCACCAAAACTTTTCCCGAAAGATATTAATATTTTAACTTTTATTTGCTGTTTATGTCGTAAGCACGGCTATTTTCGGTCGTGTTCGGTCGTTTTCAGTACGCTTTCTGTCGTTTTCGGTACGCTTTCGGCTGTTTTCGGTACGCTTTCGGCTGTTTTCGGTACGCTTTCCACGCTCTATATAATAATAACCTGCACGCATTAGCTAGAATGAATATAATCTAACTCTCATATCCCCTACCCCTTTTCTCTCAATGAAAAGTGTTCTTCGCACAAAAAATGGGCAGAAAAACGCTCTCCTGCGCTTCCTGCCCTTTTAAAGATATTATGATTGAACCTATTGAACCCTCTTCTTGATGCGCTCCTTTATCCAGCAAACCGCAAAGATTGCCAGGAATAGTAATACGCAATCGCCAGCGAATAATCTTATCTTGTGCCATGTGCTCACTGGCTTCTCTACCTCCTTGGTCTTGTATCGGTTCACGTAATATTTGACCTTCAAGGTGTCTGTTACGAAAACGTAGGTATCGCCAACGATGGTGTCCGTCTTGGTCGTTGTCTTCCACCTGGTTGTCGTAAGGTTGTGCCACCGCTCCTTGATTACGGTGTCTCCCTTGATGTACACCAGCACGCTGTCCTGCTTGAATACGCTGTCGTGCTGCCGGGTGTCCTGCCAGTGGATCTGTCGCTGGTTCACGCTGTCACGTCTTGCACTGGTGTGTGTGCTGTCGTGATAAACCGTGTTATTTGCGGCTGTTTTAGCGCAGGAACAGCCCCAAATCAAAAGTGGGGTAATTATAAGCATGGCGAGAAATAACGCCACAGAACGCAAATTTCGCCCTTTTCTTGAATTTTCCATACTTTATAAACTTTAGATTGATGTGTTTATTACGCAAGCACCTTGATTTTCAAGGCTTCCTTGGCTCGCTTCAAATACTTCTCGCAGGCTGCCAGTCCATTATAGCCTCCGTTTATCTTCCTTCGGATAGCCTTCAAGTTGTCTTGGTCTGCCAACTCATTGCAGCCGAAGGTGTCGAATACCCACATCGAGGATTTCGTTGCTCCCAGAGAACGCTCCAGAAGTTCGGGACTGTCCACAACATCGAAGCCGCAATAATTGGCATACTTCCGGTAGTTGGCTCGCCCGGTAATCTGTATCAATCCCCTGCCCTTATACTTCACGCCATCGCCCTGCTGGGTGTTGCCGAGGTCTTTCCTGCCCTCGTAGGCTCTGCCGCTTGCCAGTTCCTTTGTATATCTGAGCTCACCGCTTTCGTGGGCAATCTGTGCGAGATAGTGCGCCATACGCAAAGGAGTATTGATGTGGAAATGCTCTGCCCATCCGTTGATGATTGGAAGATAGGTGTCTGCCCTGCTGCCTGCATTCGGCATTACCTTTAAAAGTTGCGCTCTAGTTATCCTCATTATCTCCTCCTTTCTTTCGACCTTCCTGCATTATCTCGACAACCGCCTTCGCAATTTCGTCCTTATTCTCGAGGATAACCTGCATCGTGCGGTCCTGCTTGCGTATCTCAGCCTTCTCGTATGCCTTCTCCCGGATACTCTTAAACTCGCACAAAAGCAGATATACCGTCCAGGCGATGGCGAACATAGGGAAGGGAGATATGATGCACGTAGCTACGTCCATAAGCGCAGCGATGAGAAATGTAGGAAAATACTTCTTTGCCTTGTCGCACGTTTTCTTCAACCCGGTTGACGTTCTTGCAACATGCAGTTCCTTCGCCTTCTGTATGCCTGCTATCAGGTCAATTGTCATCGCTATCAGAATTGTAGCAAAACAGATAAAAATTACTAGGGCGCACAGATAAAGGTGGTGCACCTGAAAATCGTGAAATACTTCGCTCATATCAATTTATTTTTTGGTTATTCCAATTTCTCCCAGTCGATGGTCACGCCCTTCCCGATGATGTCTGCCGTCCACCTGCAGAATGCCATACCCTCGTATCCGTCCGGATCACTGGCTACGGCAATAGCATACTGTACGCAGTCGCTCTCGGTCTTGATTACCTTCGGATAGAAGTCCGCATAAGCCATATTTGCCAAATATAGAATATCCCCGATGGTTGCGCCCTTGGAGATTATCTCGTTGTTTGTCGCCAGCCGGATTTCGTCTACCGTCCATCGGTGGCTAGTTCCGTCTACGTTCTTCATCTGCTCGCTTGCCTTGATTGCTAGCTGTTTCGTGAAGTGGTAGCCGTGCTTGGCAACGTATGCCACGTACCCACTGGCTCCCATGAGTGCCTTTGCTGCCTTCTCGTATGGTAAGCTGTGGATGATGTCGTTCTCTTGGTGATGGTGTCGCTCTTCCTCGCTATCGCAAGAATGGCGCAAAACGATGATTTTCTTCATTGTACGCCCTCCTATCCTAGTTTGTCGAGTAACTGTTTAACCATGCCACGAATGCCGCTTATATCGCCCTCAAGCGCCTTGAAACGCTTTTCCGTTTCCTGCTTCTCCTTGATTGCCGGGTTCAAAGCTGCAAGAAGTTCTTCGCCCTTGGCTTTCCGCTCCTTGCTTGGCTCGTATGCCTTGATTATCTCATCAGCTTCATTTACCAATTTCCCAACTTCGGGCAAAAGGTCTGCCTTGTCAGTTGCCAGTACGATTTCGCCTGCAAAGGTAACTCCGAGGTGTTCGGGTATGGTGTAGATGGTCTGCTTTCCCTCCACCTCGATTGTTACGTCTCGCATTGGCTGTCCGCTGCTGGAAATGGTTGCGATGCCAGTGTTGATGTGAGGCTGGTTGTCTACGACCTTGCCTTCCTTAACTTCCACCGTCTGCTTGTCTAGCAGATAGACCGGGTGATTTCTCTGTATATTCTTAAATTCCATGATGCGCTCTTTTTAAATAATTCGATAAATAGACAAAAAGGGGTCTCACTGATAACACAGCGAGTTGCCCCTTGATAGATTTTGTTTAGACCTACTACGCTCCAGTTGTGGTTGTGGTGGTCTTCAGCTGCTGGATAATGAAACCAGTCTGCTCTCTGCGCTTGCTGTCCTCCAGCTGGATGCGAAGGTCTTGCTCCCAGTGGTTGTTCAGAACATCAACGATGCGCTGAGTATTCTCCTTGCCCGAGGTCTTCAAGTCGCAAACGACCGACTGGATAAGGTTGCTGAGACTGCTTGCCGCACGCTCCACACCAGTATTGGTGTAGGCGAAATTCTGCTGCAAGGTGTTCACGATGTCCTTCTGCCCCAGCTGGTTCTCGTAGCCCATCTTGATGATGTTCTGCTGGGTCTGGCAGCAACAGTCCTTCAACTGCTGGATGATGTTGAGGTTTCCGAGGTTCGCTGCGTTGATTACTCGCTCTGCGCTGAGACCAACCTTGCCGCCTACATCTTGGATTGCTGCCTGCACGCCACAGACTGCATTCTGCAGCTGGTTCATATCGCAGTTAAGATTCTGTGCCAGCTGACCAAGAGCAACACCGTTGCCCTTCACTGCGTCCATCAGGAGAGCCGTATTATTGCCGTCCTGCATCTGTGTGCGAAGGCTCGCAATCTGATTCTGCAATTCCGTGTCCTGCAAATTGCCGCCACGGTTATTCCAGTCTCGCATCCAAGCCATCATCATCATATAGGCAAACGGGTTATTCATCCAGTTGCCCATACCACCGTTCATTGCTGCCAGCATAGTCGCTGGATCATTGTCTCTACCTCTAGCGAGCAAGGCTGCTGCTAGGTTGTCATTGCCACCGTCCCCAGTGCAATAGACCTTCTCAATTGTGTCTGCCATAAAATTTTGAGTTAATTACGTTACGGAAACAAAATATTTGAATCCGCTGCAAAGTTACTCTGATTTTTGGCTCGCTCCAAAAAGTTAGTGCATGTGTATTTATCGAATTATTGTCAAAGAACGCTTTTGGTTATTTTCTTTTTGTTTCTTAAATGCAAATCGGCTCTACGTCCTTGTTTAGAAGGGTCGCTTGTGCCGTGGCAAGTCGATAAACTCGAGACGTACTGATATAGGTGTAAGCCATCTTGCTCAGATGTCTCACTGCTGAAACGGTGCGGTTTAATACGGTCGCAGTTGTCGTTATGCTGAATCCTGCGTGTATCATCTGCTCTACGACCATACATCGTGTCATTACGAGGTTTTCCGCTCTCGACTTGCCGAGAACGTCTTCTCTCGTAATGCTCAACTCTCCGTTCGGCAGTTCGATGGCGCAACACTTGATTACGTTGTCTATAACTCGCCATAGTTCTTTCTCCTTGTCATTCATAATAAAATGTTTTAATCGTTGCCCAACATCGAATCAATCATGCCGTCAATGGCTTCATCGGTCATGCCATTCTTAATAGTAGGATCTGCGCCAATTGACTTCATCATCATAGCTACCCAGGGGTTGTTACTCTCCAGCGTGGATTGTATCTGCTCCTTGTATGCTTCGTGAAGTTCGCCCGATTTTTTGAACTCCAAAAGAACCGTGCGCAAGGCTTTCACTACGTAATTATCCATCAGCAAGGGATTGTCCCTTGCCGATGATAATTTAGTAAGAAGCACAGCCAGTGCTTCATGTAATTGCTTCTTATTCTTCTTCATATATCTATTTTTTAAGTTTCGAGTGTGCCATGGATTCATGGCACGCTCTCAATTAATATTTACGAAGTCAGCGACTTAGAGTTCCATCTAGAAAGCCTTTGCTAATATCTCCATAGCAACTCTTCTTCCACCAAAATCAGAGAAATGCAAGCCGTCTTTGGTAAGATACTCGTAGTTGAATTTGTTTGCTCCATATAAGTCTGCGAGATTTACAAATGGGTAGCCATATTCCAGGGCAATTTTTTCTATCACTTTGTTTTTGGCTTCATTCCAGTCATCTTCTTTACCAAATTTATTAGCTTCACCCGAACCTCTAGGAACACCACAAAGAATTATTCTGCATCTTGGGTTATCCTTTATAATTTGCTCTAGCATGCCACGATAGCTAGCACCGAAAGATGGGGCTGTCTGAGTCTTATCAGAAACCAAGTCGATTGCATCTCCAATGTAAGGAGCATCATTAATACCATAGTCTGCTGGCTGAACATAAGTTCCGCCCTCTATATATGGACTTCCAGCTTTAATGTCATTATATCCTGCTAGTATAATTAAAACATCAGGCATATCATATTTTAAACTTTTTGCTCGCATATAAATAGAACCATTTGCCATGTATCTTTCATCTGTAGATGAAGTTATTACAGGTGCAACTCTTGTGCCTCCCCAAGTACTTCTGTACGAAGTTACACTTTGTCCATTATACTCAATCTGTTTAGTATTATGTTCAAATTCAGTACTATACTTCATTCCTAATTCATTTGCTATCCAAGGCTGGAAAGCAACTGTTTCAGGAAGGCTATCGCCAAGAGAGCGAAGCTTCATATTATAGTATAACTGGTGTATTGGATAATACTTAAATATCTGCATATCAGTAAAGAAAGAATCCTTTTGTAGCAAAATTTCTCTAAGCTGATAATTATCTATACCCAATTCTGTACTATCTAACAGCATAATATAACTAATTTCTACATCTAATATCTTATCAGTAGTTTTAGTATTATTATACTTATTTAATTCAATGCTATGAATATGGCTATCGAATTTAGCTACAAAATATGTACTTACACCAACAAATTCTTGAGTTGTTGGTTTAATATCTCCTGGTTGTGTAATATTAATTACATAAGGATCATCTTGTTCTCCATTATCTTTGTGCGCCCAAAAAACGAAATTGACCGCATCACCATGATGTAGCAAAACTTTGTCTTTAAATAGAATCTTATAAGCAAGATTATACTTGTGCCCAGCTTTCAAAGGAATATTAAAATCTCTTCTTACAGCACTAGAAGTACCTGTGTTACCAGAAGCAACAATATTTAATTTTCCATTTGATATTTCAAACTTACCAAAAGATACATTTATCAAAGAATTATCGCTACTACACAGATTCGGTAAAACATTTTCTATGTTTACCATAGAACTATTAACTTTATCAAAAGACCCTGTGATACATTTCTGACTAGGTATAAATTCCTCAGAATAACCTAACTCTTGAACAATATTTTCTTTGTTTATCTTCTTGCCAATCTCAGCATCCTGCTCTGTATTTCTTTGTATAATATTTTTTATAGATTCCTCTACTGATATACTTGTTGCTGTTGTATCTAAATAATTTATAATCTCTATATGTCCCGATATATCAAATGCAGAAGGGTCTGTTTCTTCAAAATAATAATTCCAATTAACAGTTACCGTAATTGTATAATCACTGTATGTTACAGTATAAGACTGTATTCCTTCTTCTTTTTTATTACAAAAATGTATATTATATAAAATCCATTGTAAACTCGCGTTTAATGATTCATTTTTATTATTTAAGTTAAGCCAAAAACCATCTTCTGCAAGATGAAAACTACTTAAATAAAGATGACTAAGATACTTTTCTACCTTCTCTTTATCATCAATATATTTGTATGATACTTTCAGAGATACGATAAATTGTTCAAGTTTACAAAATAGTTCATTTTTCCATGATGTTAACAGATTTGTTCTGTTATTCATTTTATAGTAAATGAAGTTTTTCCACGACAACTTTGTGCTAGTTATATCACCAGCAGCATTTGTATTTTCTGTTGTAAAGTCAGTAAAGTATTTTTCCTTAATCATAGGACTATTAATTAAAGAAAAAGCTCTTGAAGAGACTTTATTATCATCTGTAAGGGTGCTACTTGAGTGAGCAATTTCAACATTTTTATCTACAGCAATATAAAATTTAACCCCATTTTTTTCTGAAGTATAAAAATCTTTAAGAGGTTCTCTATATACTGATAAATAAAAATCACTTCCCGAAGAATCTCTTATATATATAGATACGCTATTTTTCCCGCCATCGTTATTATTTATATAACTAAAATACAAATCTCCTCCATTCCAGTTTTCTATATAACACTCTTTTATAAAAGCGTTTATTTTTGCATTTGCAGAGAAAACGTTTTTATTTGTAGTGTTATTTATTTCGCTAGATAAGTCGATGAACTTAGACTCATGCTGACCTGCAATCTCCGCAAGACCAGCGAGAGCACCGCCTACCCTCTCGGCTGTGTTCTCGCCCACCTGCGTAGCGTTCTTGACCGCTGCCGCCTGCTGTTTAATTTCGTCTATTGTTGCCATATATTAATCTCCTATTGCGTGAATGTGTGCCCTCGTTCCTCGCTGTGGCTTCACTTCCCCTTTCGGGGTGAAGTGTTTTAGGTATTCAAGGGCATCTGATAAATATCTTTCTGCCATATCCATGATGTCGTTGTATTGCTTGTTGCTTGAAACGTCTTGAATATGGTCAGAATAATCGTCTCTGTGGCGCATTCCACCTGCTCGGCTTATAATTGTGCCATCGGCACGGAAAAGTCTCGCATACGTGAAATAAGCAAGTGCCTTGCGTATTCCGCTGGTGTACTTCTGCACCTTGGTTTCTTCTTGGCTGCAATCTCCATTCTTCTTGGTGGTGTATTCGCCACCGTCCAGGAAAGTTGCAGGCTGGAAATCGGGCAATACTGAATCGCCCCACTCTCCCTGCTCGGTTGCTGCCTTGAACCGCTCATACCCTATGGCTGGTATGATGTTCGCATCTTCGCATTCCCGAATGTATGCGTTCACATCATCCTCATCTAGGTGTGTGCTGGTCGGTCGTGCCAGTTCTCGGAACTGATCAACCGTGATAAGTTGTTTTCTCTGTTCTCCCATAGGCTCAATCAATCTATCGTGTTGTTCCCTGCCACCTCGCTGCTGATATACTTCAACGGCTGTAGCTTGGGGTCTAGGTTCTGAATGGCTGGGTCTTGCCAGTTCTTAAAAATTTTCTTAAAGGCTCGTTCGATGAAACGCTGCTCGGTTGTCACTTCGCCTGCATAATATTCGTAAGCGTCCTGCATCACTTGACCGCTGAATCCAAGCTTGCCCATTCTGATGGAATAGAAGAGTTCTTGGTGGAACTGTGCGTAGATGCGCTCGATAACGCTGCTGTCGGTTACGCTGAACTCCTTGTCGAAGTTTTTTGTCGGGAAGGCGACAACCTTCGGTTCGTCTTCCTCGTTCTCCACCTCGACCGCAAGAATCTTCGCTGTGTTCTCGTCCCCTTGGAACTGCAAAAGGTCTTCATCGGAAATCATCTGTCCGCTCTCCACCTCTTCGCCTTTCTCGTTGAACTTAGGCACGCCCTTCTTGGTTACGAGCATACACGATACTAGGAAATTGTTCCTCACGTTTCTCATCTTCACGTTTCCCAGTCCCTCATCGGTCGAAATCTCAGTGATGGCTGAATCGTAGCTGGCTGTCGGGTAGATAAACTTTCCGTCTAGACTCTGCCACAGAACCTGCCCCTTGTAGCTATCGATGCCTCCTGCGTTTTCAATCTGTTCAAGAACGATGTCGGGGTCGGGATTGAAAATGTTGATGCGTTCAATAGTCTTGTCGTTCACCATCAACCGCTTTCCGTTCCTCGTTTTCTTCTGCTCCCAGTCTGGATGCAGCAAGACGTGCGCCACGTTCCCCTTGTCGTCCGTCTCTTCAAGGCGGCAATTCTCAAAGGGTACGTGGCTCACGCTCGACACCTGCCCTAGAACGTTGTAGTTAACATGAAGGGCAAAACCCCCAAAGCGTGCGAGGTCTTGCGCCACGCTCCGAAGCAAATCGTCTGCCGTGTCCCCTTGCTGGTTCATCGCCAATGCAGATAGAATGTCGCTGTCGAAGCCGTAGCCCTCAATGAATCGGGCATATCGGTTAAGGCACAGCATTGCCGTACCGCTGGCTTCCGTGATGCGTGCGAGGTTCTGCGGATATAGATTATCATATCCGTATGCCTGCATCTTGAATCGGCTGACGTAGCCAATATCAACCCTTCTCTTTGGCTTTTTAACTGTCTTAACGTTCATATTGCTTGTGTCGTTTTACTTGTTGTTTTATTCCTCTTCCTTGCCTGCTTTTTCGGCTTGGTCGAGGTCTTTTTTCTTGTCGCTGCCTTCTGGCTGTTTGTTCTCGATGAGTTCCTCGCTGGGTATCTTCTGGAAGTATTTTTCCATGTGTGGGTACTTCGTCAGATATTCATGAGCTACCTTGTCGGTCAGGTTCTCGTTTGTGAAAATCTTACCATGGTAGAAATCGGGGCAGGAAATGATGAAGCCTGCCTTCATTACGTAATTACATTGCTTTGGCATAGCCTTTTCTTTTTTGAGTTTCAGATAAATTTCAATTAAAGCATCGTGGTAACACTGCTGGCAGGTTGTCGGTACAAACCGCTTCCGTGTTACCTCGAAATATAGAGATTCTATAACTGCCTTGTCGGTTGAATCAAAGGGGCTGTCAAAACGTGCCTTCAATTCCCCGACCTTGGCTGTTGCATCCTCGTAGGTCATGGCTTAACCTCCCAAGGCTGCTGTTGTCAGACTGGCATACTTGGCTGCTGTGGTCTCGCTGTCTGTGTCGTAGAAGAAGTAAGCTGCCTTCGGTACGCTCTCCTCTTCCAGCGTGATAAGCCAGCCGCCCTCGGTATCGTCTGAGTACTTGTCGTTTTCTCCTGCGCTTGCCTTCAGTGCCTGCGCATATCCGAATACCTGATACTCTGCCTTTCCGTCCGCTCCCTTTGAGAGGTTGCGCAGGATGATAACGTACTTACCGTTCGCCATTCCGTCAATGATATTTGCGCAAACGTCAGGTGTGTTCGCCAATACCACGACTGCTACGGTGTTCTTCCAGCTGTTTCGATACGTGCCAACATTCAGCTCCGTCTTGGTTCCGGTAAATGGCTTGCTGCCCTCCTGCCGGATGGCGTATGCCTTCTTGCCAGTCTTCAAGACCAATGTTTTAATTATATTACCTACGACAACGGACTTGGTGAAGTCGATGTCGTTTCTGTTGATGATAAGCCCATCGCCCTCCAGTCCCTTCGTTACCTGGTCTTCGCAAGGAATGATGATGTCCTGGGCGATAAGGCTCTCGCAAGTTGTTGTCATATTAATTCGTTTTAAAATTGTTATATCCCCAACACCGTTTGTGGGTGTTGAGGATTCATAAGAACTTAATATTAAATTGAAAATTTGGAGCGATTAGTAAGCTGCATGGATTATGTCCTCTTCGAGGAGAGCCGTGCCAATCATACCGGTAGCATAGAGATAGTTTCTGCGCTCCTTCTGGTCGAACCAGATGTCGAGGTCGCTGATGAGATTATCTGCATCTGTACCAATCATAAGGTGCTTAGGATTGCAGAACACCGCGCGGTGTGGAAGGTTGACTGTCGTTGCGCCCTTCTCGTATGATTTAATCATTCTGTCCCAAATGCCGACACGCGCAATCTTCACTCCGTTGTAGGTCGCTACTTCGAAGCCATCGAACAACTTCTCCCATGGCATAATGTCGTGATAGGTCTTCTTGAGGTCGTAGGTCAATGCGTCAGCAAGCGAGCGTGTCATGAGCAACACAGCATCACTATCGTCAACGATACGTGTGTCTGCATCCATCAGGATGGTGTCTACAAGTGTAGTAGCCGCACCATTCTTGCGCAATGCAGAAATCTGCGCTGCTGCCGTGGTCTCGCTGTTGGCTGCGATGGCGGTATGGTTCTTGGTCGCTGTAGCTGCAAAGATGCGCTTGAATAGACCATCGCAGACGTTGAAATTACTGATATCTAAGCCTGCTGTCAGCTTGCCGCCACCGCCACCTTCTTCACTTGCCAGTGCTGCCGCCTTGTCACCAAACCAGCCGAAACGCCAAATCATCTGCTGCATGGCTCGCTGGAGTGCATCGGCATAAATTGTCATGAAGTCGGTGCTGGTGAGGTCGCCAATAGCTGTACCAGTCTTCAATGAATACTCAGCGATGGTTCCCTTCAATGCCTCGTAGCAAATCTTGATAGGGATTTCCCACTGTCCGAATTCCCAGCGTTTCATGCTGTTTGCGATGCCCTTCTCTTCGTAGGTAGGGTCGCAACCGCCACCCTTCTTGCCGACCATTTCCATCTCTCCGAGAAGAGCGATAGGGTCTTTCTCTTTTGCCTTCTGAATGTTCACGAATGAAGAGAAATCTTCATCGTTGTAGAAGGTTTCCTGCACTGCATCCTTGATGCTTGCGAGGTTTTCTGGCTCGAGTTTAAGGTTCTCAAGCTGCTTTTTTGTAAATCCTGCCATTATTTTCTTTTGATTTAATGGGTTAATACTTTGTTACTTCTTGCCCTTTTTGTGGAGCTTGGCAAGTCTCTCCTTGATAGCGTTCTTGCCTTCCTCGACAGCGTTCACGTTGTCGCCTGCGCCCTTGCCGCTTGGCTGTCGCTGTGCAGGCTGGTAGTGGCTGCTGTAGCCTGCCAGCACCTTCTCAGCACCGCCTGCCATCTTCACGGCATTCAGGATGCGCATGTCTTCCTTGCTCTTTGCGAGTTTCTGTGCGCCTGCCAGCTGTGCCTTGGTGTCGTTCAACTGCTGCTTGAGTGCTGCTACCTGCTTCTGCAACTTGGCTACGGTGTCGTTGTCGGTGCTTGATGCGCTGCCGCCTTCACCGCCCTCATTGTCGGTGTCGTTGTCGGTGTTGTCTGCGGTCTGAATGTCGGTAATTACACCGTCCTCGACAACGATTGTCTTGCCGTCTGGCATTTTAAACGTTCCGTCCGGACTTGCCTTGTCGCCAACTTGTGGATCTCCCTCTTCACGCTCTACGGTCAGTGTCTGTCCGTCTGCTGTGTTGAGTTCCATTGCCTTTGGCTCTGCCTTGGCTTGTGGCTCTGCCACCGCCTGCTCTGCTTCCTCCAGTGTCTTCACGCCCAACTTGGCGAGAATCTTGTCGAGGAGAGAAGCCTTTACTTCTGTTTTCTTCTCCATTGCTTTTGGATTTTGTTGTTTTGAATTAATAAAATTTTCGATATTGCGTTTCGATGCGCTTGCGCTGAGTGCTGAAACGGTGCTGCTGATAAGACCTAGGCGCAATGCTTCGCTGGTGTTGATGAAGATGTCCTTATCCATCAAGGCTTGTATTTCCTCACGGTCGCACTCGCACCGCTCTACGTAGGCGTCCACCATCTTGTCCTGCCACATCTGCATTTCCTCGCTTTGATTCTTCAAGTCCTTTGCGTTCAGCTGGTCGCCCAAACACCAGCCAGGAACCCATGGGTTGTGCAGGAGGAAGGCTGCGTTCTCGTATGCCTTGCGGCTCTCCTTTGGTGCTGCAAGCATGATGATTGTTGCCATGGATGCTGCCTTGCCCTCAACGGTGCAGGATATCTTCTTGCCGCTCTGTCTCAGTCGGTCGTAAATTGCCCAACCCTCGACAACAGAACCGCCATTGCAGAAGATGCGCATATCGATGGTGTCGTCATCCTTTGGTATGCTTGCTGCAAAAGCATCTATGTCTTGAAAGCAGACACAATCGCCACCCCACCATTGATAACAGAACTTGTTGTCTTGGCTGTCGATATCGTTGTATATTCTGAGTTTTGCCATTGAATCGTGATTTTTAAAGTTTTAAAACGCTGCAAAGATACGATTATTTTCGATATGTTTATCTCGTAAGCAGTTAATTTTTCTAAACAAGCCGAAATTTTGCGTTCTAAGCGGCTTTTATCACCTTGTGTGTGTAACTTTACCACCTTTAAGCGAAAACCGCTCAGAACGCAAATCTTAAAGAAATAACTACCCTTTAAATCCTGCCGATATTCTCTATCGTCTGCACTCTACGCTGGGTTCGGTTTATTTCCTCAACGCTCACTACTGGCTGGGGAGCCATCTGATACCCTCTAGCGACCGCTGCCGCCAGCATATCCATGCCGATGTTGCTGCCTCCGTTGTTTACTACGATAGGAACGCCACCGCCTAGCTGGTTGAATGCGGATAATATCGGGCTGAACATCGATGTCGCCTTGGCTGTCATTACGCTCTCGCCATTGGATAGCCTTGCCGGGATGCTGTCGCTCGTTCCGGTTCCAGAGCCTTGGACGTAGCCACCAGTGGAGAAGCCCTTGACGAGTGCTTTTGCTCCTGCAAACGCTGCCTTGATAAGTGCCATCAATGCTGCTGTACTCGCAACACCTCCCCACGACTTGCTTGCAATCTCCTTGGCGAGGATTTGAGCATAGTATGCGTTAACTGCTATCTCGATTGCGTCAAGTATTGATGTCAGCATCGATTTAAGGAAGGCGTGAAGTGATTTATCCTCGCTCTCGAAGAACTCGGACAGACCGTCTCCCATGGTCTGTATCATATCTGCCATCATTTTCATTTGGTCTTCCTGCAAAGCTGCCTTCTTCTTGTTTGCTTCCTCCTGCTCCTTGACTTCTGCATCGCTCAAATCCTTCTGCAGCTGCTCCTGCACGGCTGCATAGTCCTTGTATGCGTCCATCTTGCTCTGAAGGAAAGCCTTGTATCTCTCCAGCTTGGCTGAATCGTCTTCCTCTCCAGTGCCACCGTTCATGATGTCCGAATCCTTGCGTGCCTTTTCCGCTTCCTCGAACTCCTTGTTGAGTTCGTCCACAATCTCCTTCGCTTGGTTCTTCAAGTCCGCTTTCGCCTTTATCATGATGTCGAGCAGCTTTGCCTGCATTTCCTGCGCCTTTTCCGCTCCGATTTGTCCTGCCGCCACGTATGCGTCAATGCTCCTTGCCACCATGTTCTTCTCCAGCTGTTCGAGGTCGTTGCTGTAGTCTCGCTCGTTGTCGTACATGCCTGCAAGGTATCGCTTCTTAGCGTCCATTACTTGCTCGTTGTACTGGTACTGGATAAGCGCAATTTGTGCCTGCAATTCCTTTTCCTGCTTCTTCCTGCGCTCTGCTTCTGCCTTGGCTTCCGCTTTCTCCTTGGCTCTCTGTGCCTTGGTCTTGGTGGTGCTGCCCTTGGCTGCTGGTGTCGTTCCCTTGTTTCCGTTCACTGGCTCGCTGCTGGTCGCTCCACCGTCTAGGTTCGCAAGTTTCAGATGGTTCAGTCTTCCGTTGACGGTGTTCTCGAATCCGTCAGCAAATGAATTGCCTATCTCGATGCCAGCGTTCTTGATGTCGTGCCATGCTTCCTTGATTGTGCCGGATATGTCAAACATCTCCTTGAATCCCTTCTGTGCCTTGGAGAGGTCGAAAGTCACGATACCTTCGAGTATATCAAGCATGCCCTTGGCTGCAAAGCCCATCCTCTTGAATGCATCTATTGCTAGATTGCATACGAGTTTTATTGCATTCCACATCAAGCGGAAATTTATGCCGATCGAATTGATTATCCCTCGCAACAGAAGGCTCTCATTGTACCAGTCGATGAAGTAGTTGATGGTGTTGAACAAACCCTTCATTATCTGAATGAGCACCTTCGTTCCGAATTGCTTTCCTGCCGTGATGATTGATGCAAAGCCCTTTTGACTGAAATCGAACATAGAACTCATATAGGTGTTCAGTTCCTTCTGTAACTTGATGTTCTCCAGCTGCACATCTCCCCACGCTCCAGTCTGCTTCTTCACTTCATCAAGGCTGGTGCTCATCGTGTCGAGCTGTTCGATAAGCTGAATACCTGCTTGTGCTCCCTGCTTACCGAAGACGTTTTTCAGAACATCGCCCACCTGCTGGCTGTCCGCTCCGAAGTTCTTCATCTTCGTGCTGACCTCTTGGATAACATCGAAGGTACTTTTCGTTCCGTTGGCTAGGTCTTCCTGCACTTGCTTGCTTGAAATACCGATAGCATCAAGGCTGGAAGCCGTGCCGCTGCTCATTTCTCGAATCTTCTTTGATGCCATATCGATGATGTCGAGACCCTTGTCGCTGAAGATGCCGCTTCGGGTCTGCTGGATGATAGCCACCATCTGGTCTGCCGAGATTCCTGCATCGTGGAAGGTAGGCGCATATTGCTGTATCTTATTGAGCATATCGCCCGATAGGTCTGCGCCGCTCGCAAAGCCCTTGTTGATTACGTCCATCGCCTGCTCGCCCGATAGATGGAAATTAGCCATAAGATTGTCAGCCGTTCCGAGAACGTCCTTGAAATCCTTTCCCATTGTGTCCGCTGTGGCTGCGATGCTGTTCCTCATCGTCTCCAGGGCTTCACCTGTATAGCCAGTGAACTCCCTTGTCAGTCGTGTGGCTTCCATCAATCCCTTGTTGTAGTCATACCACCACTTGAATGCCATTCCTACTCCTGCAACTCCTGCCATTGCTAGGAAATAAGGATTTGTAAAAAGTCCGAGAACGGTTGTTTTGAATGCTCCTATCCTCGTTGATAGCTGCCCGATTAGTCCGTCACTCTTTCCTGCCATATCCACGATAGCTTGGAGGGATGCGCCAAAGCGAGAGTTTCCGAAGATGGCTTCCGTGATTGCGTTCTTGTAGTTACCTACGCTTCTCTGGTATAGCTGGATACCCTCTTCCACCTCCTTGATGTCGTCCGTCAAAGCGTTGATGTGGTTTTGCAGTTCCTTGCCCTTTGCACTATCTCGCTCTGCCTTACTCATTTCCGAATAAGCCTTGGTTAGGTTCGAAAGTTCTGCACGCATCGACTTTAGACTGCCTTCCTGCTGTTCCTCTTGTCTGATGCTGTTCTGCACCTCCTTCTGCAGGGCACGCACGTTGTACTGGTACTCTTTGATGGTTGCGTTGATGGCTTCCGTCTGCACCTTGTATTCGTTGCGTGATATAGTGCCGTCTTTTTCCTGCTGCTGCAAGTCCTTGATGGATTGCTTCAACTGGTCTATCTTCTCCTTGTATCTGATGATGCCATAGATTGCATCCTCGTACTTGACCTTGATGTCAAGTATCTTCTGTTCTTCTGTTGTCATTGTTTCTTTGTTTAATTGTTCAACTCTATCATTGTAACCTCGCAATATCCGCTGCTTGTGGTCTTGATTTCCAGGACTGCAAAATACGCTCCATACTGGGCAAGGTACACTGGCTTCGTTTCATCAAAGTTCAGTATCTCCAAATCGGAAAGGTTAAAACGCTCCACAATCTGGTGTGGGTTCGCCACCGTCTTTCTCAACTTTTCCAGCTTGCTGTCGAAGATACCTTGCAGGTCGATGTTGAAAGCCAATGCCGCATAGCCGGTATCGGTTTTTGTAAGGTTCACAATTCGGTCTTTGCATGCCTTGTACTTGGTGGCTGTCTGCACCGTTATACTGGTTCTGCCAAAGGTGTGTTGCGAACTCTCCCACTCGTATATCGGTATGCGGTTTCCGTCCGTGGCTGCGAATGGAAGCGTGCAAACGTCTTGCGTATACTCCAGCGTCTTGTTGTCTACAGTCATATCCGCATTGTGCTGCTGGTATACAGTGTCGTCTTCCTTCCACTTGTAGATGTTGTGCTGACAGTAGTCCTCTACGCTGAAATCGGTCTGCCTTGGATGGTTGCAGGCTTCGCTTGGGATGAGCTTCTTCGTCCAGTCAACCGCTTGCGCCTTGGCTTCCCATAGGTTCACGATGTCTGCAAACGCAAGTGTTCCACCGATAAACCGCTGGCTTGGGAACGTTGATGTCAGTATGCAGATACACTTCAAGAAGTCAGTTACCTTGATGTCGGGAAGGTTCTTGCCGATAGGGAAATTACCACCGTAGGGTACTTCATCGCTCTGCTTGATACTGGCAGACAACCGTCCGTTGTAACATCTCAATCCGTTCAATCTCTGGTTTTTCGGGTGCTTCATTTCAAAGGTCACGATGTCGCCCTCTTCCAGTTCTATCTCCCCTCGTCCTGCTGCAAGGTGTATGAATCTACCTCCTACCAGCTGGTCGCTGGTGTCGCTTACTGTGGGATCAACATCTTCAACGTCCGAAGTCCTTCCTGCAATGTAGGTCTTGGTGTACTCGCTTTCCTTTTGGTCGCTGGTGTGGACGGAAACGACCTTGATTTCAACGTAGCAAGGTGGGTACGTGTATACTCCCTGCGTCTGTGTCGCTCCTCCGTAGCTCCATGTCCGTTTAAGTGCCGGGTCTACTTTCGATGCATCCCATGACCAGTTCATCTGAACATCGAAAATCATCGTGCAGGCAATATTTACATTAAGTTTGCTGTATCTGGTCGCAAGTTCCAGTCCATCGAAAACGTCCGATAGGCTCGTTGGCTGGAAGTCAAGAATACCGAGTTTTGTTGTCGTGAAGAAAGTACCCTCAAAGTTGCCTACTACCGTCTGCGCATCTGCCTTCCTCGTGATCAATGGTACAGCAAGCCCCTTGATGGTCTCTTTCGCTTGCTTGCTCCATCCGAATGCAACACCAGTCTGCGCAGTTATAAGGTCTAGAATATATTGCACCGTGACACTTGGCTGGATTGCCCCTTTCGTCATATATGCTAATGAACCGCTACCGAATGCATAAGTCTGTGCTTCGCTGCTGCTGCTTCTCGCTCGGTTCTCTGTCTCGCTCTTGATTAGGACGGTTGTACCAGTGCTGTATTCCTTGATTGCGTTAATGACAAGCCAGGCTGCCGTGGCTGGTGCTTGCAGGTCTACATTTATTGGCTCGCTCTCGCTGGTGTACTTCACGCTGTAGGGTGCAGAGTTCGATGTCTTATGCTGTACTCCATCAGATACATAGAAGTTACTGTCAGAGCCTGCACCCGATAACCAGTAGAGCATTCCGCTCTTTGATGGCTTAACGTAAATTAGCCTTCCAGCCTGCTTATACCTGGTTATGTTCACCGTGATTTCTGTACCACCCTTGCCTGCTGCAACCTCTGCAACACCCCATGCTTCTGCAAAGCCAGTGGATGGGTCGTAGCTTCCGTATTCCACCTGCCCTGCTGGTGCTCCATCCTTCAGAGCAAACCGGATGTTGATTGTCGTCATTGCTGATTTAGTGTTTCCGCTTGCGCAAAGTGTACCTGCTGCGATAGCCGTTGACAAGATGGGGTCGGGTGCGGTTATGGTCGGATTGGTTTCCGTCTCTCTCGTTCCTGCATCAGGAGCAAGGCTCACTACGTTCTTGTTGCTGTCGAGTATTGCCCAGGTTCTGTATTGCCCCTTGCCTAAAACAGAATCGATTGTGGCTCTCATTCCAGCCGTGAATGGTATGAAGGCACACTTGTATGCGCCATCGTTCAATACCTCTCCCGACACGTACTTTCCGACCTCTGTTCCAGTGCTTATCTTACCGTCAACGAGTGAATATGTCGTGTCGCTGTTCCCTCCAACGTTTCGGTCATATCCCTGCCACTCCTCGCTTGACACCTTGACCGCTGCAGTGTCATAGCTGGCATAGAACACTCCCTCCGATATTGCCTTCTTGTAGGTGTCGTAGCTGTTGTTTCTTTTGAACCGCAAATACTTCGTGCAATTCAGCTCGTTCAGCTTTAGGTCAGACGATTGCAGCGTTGCCAATGCTTGGAACAATCCCCAATAAATCGAAATTTCGATGGTTTCCTTAACGCTCAGAACGCTTACCCTTCCGCTGTGGATAATCTCCAGCCCGTTACGGAAATAACGTGCTGTGTGGAAAATATAGGGGTACTTGCTGCTTGTGCTCGGTTTCCCGGCAAACTCCAGAACAGCCATGTTGTGCGCTGTCTTGGGCAGGTTGATGGTGTATGTCGTGTTGGCGGTCATTTTCGTGATGTCACGGAAAAGATTGCTCTTGATATCGAGCGTGATTGCCGATTCCTCGCTCATATCCATAAGAACACCGTCTATGTATAGTTGCTGGTCTGTCATAGCTGCTGAATCTGTGTATTGTTAATAACCAGGTTGCAGACGAAATCCTGCAACTCTGCTGTTGTCTTTGTGTATGTTCCTGCCTTGATTGTCACGCTCTGCCAGTTGTTGCCACCGAGGTACATATCAACAACCGGGCTACTGGCAAGGTCTTGCAGGAAATCGAACGTCTCGCTGTCCACAAGCGGTGCGCAAAGCGGAATGGTATCCTCTCTGCTGTAGCCCTGCCTTCTGCCGTTCGCTCCGAGGTAGCCGAATATCGTATCGTCATACTCTCCGAGGTTGTTGCGCAGGAAGCTGGTGTCGCTGCTTATCGCTCTGCTCTCATCGCCTTGCGTGAATAGCCAGTAGCGATAGAAGCCGTGACGATCAACCCAACGCAGGTAGATACCCTTCTCCGTGTTGTCGGTCTTGATGGCTGCCAGTTCTGTATACTTGCTGCTTGTCTTTAGATAGAACGTGAAGTCGAAGGTCGTGTCAAAGGTCGCCTGCTGTATCTTCCCCCCATAGTCCTTGATGGAGTAGGATTTCGCTCCTGCCTTCAAAACATTGCTGGTTATCTCAAATATACCCTGCCCTGCGAGGTCTATCAGCTTGCTCGTAATTCTTCCGTCCGCATATACCAGAAGGTCGTCAGCTTCACTAATATAAATGCCAAAGGAGAATGGGTAATGCGTGAACCATGTCAGCTGCTTGCGTCCGTTCCAGGTCTCTCCTGCCCTCATCGCTCCCCAAACATAGAAGGTCGTATAGCTGAATGCCGCAAGGTCGCTCCCCTCGCTGTCCTTGACCTTCACGGAAATATTGAATGTTGCTCCGAGGTTGCTCTTCTGGCTCTCCCTGCTGTAGTCGAGGTTCCCGAAGCTGATGCCATCGAAGAGTGCCTGAACATATTCCCGATAGTCCATGATGCAGTTATCTGCAAACGCTTCCACGCTGTACGTGTGCGCCTTGGTCTCCCTAATGATGGTTGTCTCGATGCTCGCAACTCCAGAGCCGCTTGCCTTAATGATGCAGGGAAGGAATGCGAAGCCTACAGCGTCCGCATACTTAATCGTGATGCCGTTTTTCGTTGTCTGTCTCATACCGTCTCATTGTTTAGTTTGATACTCCCCACCGACTGGTGGATTAAGAAAATAAGTCTCTGCCCCAGCCGCTTCATCGTGTCGGGCACAACGTTGCTGTATACGTCAGCCCTGCCGCCAGTCCGGTGCAGCTTAGAACCCTTGGTGGCGATTGTGTGTGCGATTGCTCCTGCCATGCTCATGTCTCCACGCTCCTGCGGTGTATACTTGTGCGGTCGCTGGGTCTTGTAGGGGATGGGTGTTCCGTGCAGTCCCTTGTCCTTCATCCACTGCCGGATGATGCCACGGAAGCCGTATGGTATTTTGCCTGCCCTTCGTCCAGTCTCCAGCACCCCGAATGGCTTGTGTCCCCAGAGGATGGTTTCTTCCTCGCTGGGCTGCTCCACCTTTAGGCTCGCAATTGTTCGCCCCGATGCGTTCTGTCCGTTGATACGAATGTGATTGATGATAAGTTGCCTTGCTCTCTCCACTTCCTCCCTCATTATCAGCGATGCCGCCTTGGGGTCGAATTGTATTCCTCCCTTGCTCATACCTCGCACCCTCCTATGCTCTGTGTCAGCTGAAGGGAGTACATTACGCCCGACACGATCGTGCTCAAACGCTCGATGATGGTCTCGTAGTACTGCTGCCCTTCCAGCGGTTCGAACTGGTGCGACTGGTTGATGGCTCGTATCATCCTTGCCCCTGCCACCTTCATTCGGTCGATGCACTCTCCGTTGTCGTCTCCTTCCGCTCCCCTCGGTACGGTGTCGAGATACGCCAGGGCTACGTTCACGGTGTCGTATACTCTGCCGTTGCGTATCTCTGTCGTGCCGCTGGCTGGGATGATGCACACGATTGCCGGATAGTTCAGTTTCTCCAGCTTGGTGTCCGCTGTGTCCCAGTCCTCGAAAAGGTAGGTGTAGTCTGGTAGCGTGTCTGCTGCCAACTGCTTCAATGTTTCCCTTATTGTTGCCATAATTATCTAGATTTACGTTTCATTTCTTCCGCTTGCAACTTCTGCAGGTTCCGCTCGTACACGCTTCTCTTGTTGTCCATTTCCATGCACTTGTAGATGCGAAGCCATGGTGTTTTCAGAACTTGGTCGTGGTCGCTGATGCCCATCCTTACCGCATACCAGTCCAGCATGCCGAACAGTCCGAACCGCAGGGTATCGATGCCTGCCTCCTTCTCCAGTCTCGTTGGCTTCGCTGTGTCGGTGCTCTCGAAGAGTTTATTGATGCGCTCGACCTCTGCTGTTACCCAGCCGATGAGCATAACGACATCAACCGCCCTAGCCTGCTCCACTTCCTTGTGGCTCAGACCGAGGACGGTTGTCACTATCTGATATAGACTTTCCTCGCTGTCTGATAGCTGGGAAAGGTCTATCAGCTGCCCGATGGATAGCTGGTTGAGATTGCCGGGCACTTGTTTCCCTCCGACAAACGCTGGTCGTGGCTGCTTGCCGATTTTGTAGCTGGTGTGCCTTGCAACTGCCAGCCAATACTTGAATGTCGTGTTCTTATCCATACGCTTTATAATTTTGTCGTTGCTATTGTCTTAATACGTGCGCCCTAGCCGTTCCGTGGCTTGCCACAGATAGCTTCTTCAATGCTACGTATCTTATTGCGTCTATACCGTGGTTGAATGCGTCTATAGGCTGGTTCGTGGTCTCTCCATCCCTTGACTTCTTCCACTTGTATTGCTGCATGTTCTCGATGATGCCATGGCTTCGTCTTGTTATGTTGATGCGGAAACGCTTCAGAATGTCGATGCCGTTGTTGATACTGTCCTTGCCCTTGGTGCTTGGTATTATCCACAGACCTTGGTTGTGTATCTCCTGAATGCTCTTAGGTTCTGCCGAATCTGCCACGATAAGGTCTCGTTTCGTCAGTCCGTTTTCCTTGCAGCGGTCTGCGATGTCTTGGTTCGTCAGTCCAGGCTGGTAGACTTCCTCGTCCACCCACAACTCTCCGTGCGCCAATATAAGGTGCTCCACTGCTGTCGGGTCGTTCGTGAATCCGAAGTCCAACCCCCTGCATTCCATCTTCCACTCCTCCATTGGTGGCAGCTTGTCAACGATGCCCCAGTTGGTGAATATAAGCCCGGTAATCTTTCCGGTCAATCCACGCGCATATACTCGCCACAGTTCTGGGTCGTCAATCTCCTCAATCTTCTTGTGCTCTTGAGCAGTCAGGAATCTATTGTTTCGGTGGTCGCTCAGGATCAGTCGGCAGTCATCCCTTCCGATGATGTTGTTATGCACCCAGAAGCGTGCGCTTGGATTGTAGTCGATGAACACCTGCTTTCGGGTTCGGATGGCAAGCTGCCAAAATACTTCGTAGGGCACACCGTTCGCCTCGTTCACGAACAGGTAGTCACGCTTACCGTTCTTGGCATCCTGCGCATCTTGGTAACTCTTGAACTCGATGATTGAACCGTTCTTCCCTCTGTAGCTGCTGTCGCTCTTGTTATTCTTGAACCAGTCCAGCAACTCTGCCCTTGTGTGCAGGATGGTGTCGAGGTCTCGCATGGCTCCCACCTTTAGGTTCGGTAGGTCTTGACCGCACACCGTGATAATTGCCATGGGGTGCTCAAAAGAAAGCACTATAAGACGCTGCATAATGGTGTATGTCTTCCCCGAGGACGTGCCGCCCTGGTTCACAAGGAATCTCGGCTTCACGTCCGCATTCGGGGCATACAGTTCACCAATAACGTCAAATAGTGCCATTCTTTCAAACAATAAAACTTAAAACAAATTATGGTCAAAATTAATTTATATCCAATCCCTCACGCTCGATTACTTCCTGCTCGCTGGATGCACATTCGTGCCCAGAGTTGACGTATCGTACCTCGATGCCGCCTTGGAAGCCTGCGTTCAGGTCGAGCACGACCTTATCCAGTCCGAGCAGCTTGCAGATTTGTGTCTCTGCTTTGATGATGATGTCGAGGTAGCGTGGTTCTCCGAATCCTCGCTTCTCGGCATCATACATTATCGCCTTGACGGTCTCGATGGAAATCTGCTTTCCTCGCTCATCTACGATTGGCAGTCCATGCTGGGTTGATTTCTGCAAGTGGTAGTCTTTCTTGGACTTCTCCCACGCTTCCCACGCTTCACGTATTACCAGCTTCAACCTTGCCACCTCGCTGGTTATTTTCTCGTCTGTGTCGGTCAGCCGCTCTTCCCTCCACTCCTTCAGTAACCGCTGAATGTCGCAGTGCGCTTGATTGTATTTCGGTCTGTCGAGCCGTTTGCGAACCTCTGCCGTGATTTCTCGCTCCGTCCACCCTCTGCGGTATAGGGGTGCGATAATCTGCAGGCGGTTCTCGATGTCGATTTTCTGCGCTCGATGTTTATTATTGTTACCTTGTGGCATATTTTGATTTCTTGAAATTTATTTGATTTTTTATAAAAATTCTACTTGAAAAACTTGTATATTTCAAATAAATTTCGTATCTTTGCAAACGTAATAAGGGAAGAGTCCTTATTTACTGAAACCCTCCGAGGATGAGGGAAAAGTAAAATGAAATCCCAAAGTCTTATGAACGTACTGAAAATTTCATTGAAGATTTGGAAAATAGAAATCTTATCATTTACGATTAGATTATTCTAAGCTCCAAGGGGTGGTGCTCGAACCACCACCCCACTTTGGGATTTCGTTTGCAAATTTACGAATTAATTTTCATATCACCAAATTTTTAACATTATGAGTACTACGAATGAAACTACCTCCAAATCTTGGGGAGGTGCTCGCAAGGGTGCAGGGCGAACAAAGAAATACGCTGCAACATTCTATTTCGGTGCTACCGAGGACGTGGCTAACATCTTGGCAGGGGTCGATAAGAAAGACCGCAGCGACTTCATCAACCAGTGTATTCTCAAAGCGATTTGCAGGGGTTAATCTCCTGCCTTTTTTCGTTTCCGCTCCCTTGGAGTTATTTTGTGCGAATTTTGCGTGTGTGCCGCTCTCTCCGCAAACTGGTGTAGTTTATCAACCTTAAAGAGAAGAGCCGACACATCGCAACTATTCGCCCTGCTTCTTAAACTCGTCTATCTTGACTGCTTTCTCGCCAGTCAGCTTTTCCCAGCGTGCAATGATAACATCGCAATAATGTGGGTCGAGCTCCATCAAGAACGCATTGCGGTTTAACTGCTCGGCTGCGATAAGCGTTGTTCCACTACCACCGAAGCTGTCGTAGACATTCCATCCTTCCTGCGATGAGTTCTGAATAAGATATGCAAAGAGTGGAATAGGTTTCATAGTTGGATGCTCTACACTCTTTGCAGGTCTATCAAACTCCATAACGGTCGTCTGCTTTCTGTCGCTAAACCAATTGTGGCTTGCTCCCTTCTTCCATCCATACAAGCAAGGTTCATGTCTCCATTGATAGTCTTGCCGTCCTAATACCATGGAGTTCTTTACCCATACCAAATTCTCTCGCAGCTCCAGGTCTACCGTATTGATAAGGGCTTTCCGAAACCAATATGAGTAGACATCGCTGTGAAATATATAGAACGAAGCACCTTTTTCCATATTTGCATTGGCAGCGTTAAATGCGTTTGTCAAGAATTCCTCGAATTTATCGTTGTCCATCTTGTCATTTAAGACGACCAGTCCATCCTTGCGATGTCCTTCTGTTGCTGCGCCATCATAACCGTAAGCCACATTGTATGGAGGGTCTGTAAGATACAGATTAACCACTTGCCCCCCCATAAGGAACTTGACCTGCTCTGCATCCGTGGAGTCACCACACATAAGGCGATGTTTTCCGAGTTGCCACAGTTCGCATTCCTTGCACCGCTGTGGGATTTTCTCTGTATCCTCATCGAACTCATCGTCCTTTGCATCCTTCTGATCCTCGTCTGCCTGCTCTCCATTCTTCAATGAATCAGGACTCATCCACCCTTGCAGCTGCCAGTCTTGAATACCCCAGTCCTTCAAGAGGTCGGTATTCCACTGGTTCGCCAGTGCATCGGTGTCCCAGTCTCCGAAGCCTGCATTATCCTTGATGATGAATTCTTTCTTCTGCGCTTCCGTAAGGTCTGATGCCTTGACGATGGTTGCAGTTGGCTGCTCCTTCCACTGGCTCCAGTAGTTGGCGATTGCCAGCTTCTCTGCATCGGTCAGCCGCTGGTCTGTGTCGAGAACGTCCATGATGGCTTCGGGTGTCATGCTCACGATGTGGCAGAGTGCCCTCGTTCTCATATTGCCACCCAGTGCCTTGTAGGTTTCGTCTACGACTATAGGGCGAAGCTGGAGCATCTTAGGAAAGACAAGGATGCTCTTTACCAGCTTTTGGAAATTCGCCTCTGTTATGGTTCGAGGGTTCGCCTTGTTCTCGCTGACCCTCGAAAGTGCGATTTCTTCTGTTTTCATTTTCTTCTTGTTTTAAGTTTGAAAAACTGCTTATCTGATAAACATTGGCGCAAAGATACGACTTTTTCGCTTTAGTTGTTCGTTCTTCGCACGTTTTTAACTTTTCTCAACACTTCGTTTTCCCCTTATCCGTCAAAGGCTCTGATGGTCTTCTGCAGGGTTGTCTGTGTCTTCTTCGGTTTTACCTTGACCGGGAATCCTGCACATACCCATGCGAGGAGAAGTGCGTCTCTCTGGTCTTGGTTCATTCTCGGCATCTTTCCGTCTGAGCTCATGAAGTAGGCGATTTCGTCCTGCGTGATTTTTCCGTCTTTACCCTTCCAGCACTTCTTTAGTGGCTTGATAATCTCGTATGGGATATTGTAATGCTTGCAGCACTCAACGATCAAGATTCCGGTCTGATGGTTCATTCCGGTAGAGCGTCCGATTGCTGCTGCCTTGACTACTGTCATGAATTTACTTAGCACATGCCAGTTGCTCTTGTTGAGCCAGCCGCCTTCAATAACGACCTTGACCTTCTTGCAGCTCTCGTTCATAGCCTTGAGGTAATCTATCAAAGCTGGGAAGTTCATTTTATAGGCAAGAAACTTCTTGTCGTCAAAGACTGCTCCAACTCCGCTTTCCTGGTTGTCGGGGTCGATTCCGATTATAAC
>ERZ1035051.160-NODE-160-length-28588-cov-82.273192_pt1 | contig 28588 bp, 43 predicted proteins | sample MGYA00520586_ERZ1035051 | MGnify/ENA primary metagenome ERZ1035051 (study PRJEB33766, sample SAMN09781692) | gut metagenome | biome: gut microbiome | host: Homo sapiens | place: Madagascar | study: EMG produced TPA metagenomics assembly of the PRJNA485056 data...
ATTGACAAATATAGTTTTATGTATTACAATATACTTGTAAATAAGAAATACATAAAAAACAAAGAAGAGGTAATAAAAATGAAAGAGGTATTTGAAATAGCAAATAAATTAGTAAAAAATTACACATTTGAATTATATTGTAAACTTTACGATATGTGTGAGGAAAAGGGTTTATTCTTTGCAGAAGAAAGAGATGGAGAATCTCTTGAATTTTGGATTGAAGATGAGCATTTTATTTGTGAATCATAGATAAAAAGTGAAGTGATAACACTTAAAACACTAAAGAAAGAAGGTGAAAAAATGAATACCTGGTTTATATTAGTTATATTAGCATTATTACTAATGCTAATAGTAATATCAGCATTGAGGGCTATATTACTAATTTTACTTTCTCCAGTAAATAAGCAAGAAAGGGAGAAGGAAGACAAGGAACAATTAGAACATTTACGAAAGTTGAGGGATAAATATGAACACAAGAACGATATCTGATATACAAATTGACCGGAAATGTGCTTATGATAAAGAATATAATTGCACTCCAAAATGCATATATTATTTGACTTGTATATCAAGCCCACATAAGGAGAAATCTAATGAATGAAGCTAAACAGACAACTTGTAAAAGATGCGGAAGAAAGCTAAGAACAGAAGAAGCTATTAATAGAGGTATGGGAATAACATGCTGGAGAAAATGGCAAAAAGAAAATAATCATAAAAGATTATGGGAGGAAAATAATGACAAAGAAGCGTAATATAATAAGTGTAAGTATTCTTATAATTGTATGGATACTTTTTATCACAACAGTAAAATTATCACAGGATGAGTTATATGCAGAAAATACTAAAACTAATAAACAAGTTCCTACAGCTACACCGTACATAGAAGAGAATGATACAAATATAGTTTCATCTTGTGAAGTTCATTCTAGTTACTGGATGGACAATGATGAATATGAGTTATTGGCAAAATGTATAGAAGCGGAAGCCAGGACAGAAGGATTTACTGGAAAACAATATGTTGTTGATGTAATACTAAATAGAGTAGATTCAGATAAGTATCCAAACACTGTAAAAGATGTTATAATGCAAAAGCATCAATTTGAAGTGGTAAGTAATGGAAGAATATATGATGTTACACCCACAGAAGAAACATATAGGGCTATAAATACAGAACTTGAAAGTCAGCTTGACAATGAGATAACAGCATTTAGAATGTCTCATTATCATTCATTTGGAACACCTAAGTTCCATTATAAGAATCATTATTTCAGTATAGATTAGTATATTAAATATTTGGTTATCGTGTTATAATAAAAAGGAGGCGGTAACATATATGCAAATCATATTGGATAATATCGCATTAACAGTATATGCATATACAGAGACAGACAATAAATGTACTTTTAGGTACAAGATAAGAGATGGATTTGTTGAGCTGACTGTAGATAAGAAAAGAGTGCATATAGTACATAAAGGAGGTGGTCAACATGGTTAGATAATACTTCTCCATTAATTTAACATATAAAATCCATAATACAAATCAAAGTGCATCAAGTAGGCGGTATAGAAATATACCACCTACTTTTTATTTACAACATTAACAAAACATATTATAATAATTAACAAATATAATACATTATATGTTAAAAATCATAAAAAAGGAGGCGGGATAATGAATACTAGGGAGTTAATGTATAAATTACAAACAGCTCTAAAATCAAAGAATATAATAGTATACATAAATACATATCAATTTTATTCTCAAGAGCAAAATAGATATATAAAAATGTATAAAGTAAAAAAGGGAAAAGAAGAATTAATTAAAACAGCATCACAAATAAAAGTGATAAAAACATTGAAAACTATATGGGATGAGGTGAAAGATAATGACTAAAGAAACAGATAAAGAAATAGAAGCAAAGAAGTTATTAAACAATAGACAAATAGTATTTGTACAAGAATATATGAAAACAAATAATATAACACAATCAGCTATTAGTGCAGGATATAGTGTGAAGACAGCAGGACCGCAAGGATGTAGACTGTTAAAACAAAATAATGTCAGGAGATACATCAATGCCATTAATGAAAGGTTGCAGTCCTGCAGAATTGCAGACATTCAAGAGGTAATGGAATATCTTACTTCTGTTATGAGAGGTGAGCAGAAAGACCAGTTTGATATGGATGTATCAGTACAGGATAGAACACGAGCCGCATCTGAGCTGGCACGTAGATTAGATGTACAGTCTAAGAATATCAATGTGGATGCAAGAGTTCTTATAGTTGATGATATTCCAGATGATGTTGAGTTGGAAGAGGAAGATAATGAAGAGTAAGAAAACATCACTTATTAATTGCATAGGTCCAGCTTTCTATGGTATCCACAACGATATAAAAAAACATAAGCATACATATTATGACTTGACCGGTGGACGAGGTTCTTTAAAGTCCTCAGATGTATCCATAGAAATAGTCTTTAATATGATGAAAAAAGAAAATGCTGATAAGCATGCAGTTATCTATAGAAAAGTAGGAGATACATTAGAGACTTCTGTATTTGCACAAATTGAATGGGCTATTGATAAATTAGGTGTAGCAAGTGATTGGAAACTCACTAAATCTCCAATGAGAGCAGAATATCTACGAACAGGACAAAGGATTATATTTAAAGGACTGGATAAAGCGGCAAAGTCTAAATCTATCAAAGTGCCTTTTGGATATATAGGTTATTTGTGGTTTGAGGAGTTTGACGAGTTTGCAGGCGAAGAAGAAATAAGAAAAGTTCAACAGTCTGTTATCAGAGGTGGTAATGACTTTATAGTATTCAAATCTATGAACCCACCTAAGTCAAGACAGAACTGGGCTAATGATTATATAGAGAAAGAGAAATTAAGACCTGATACATTAGTATCTCATACAACATACTTACAAGCACCACCTGAGTGGTTAGGTCAACAGTTCATAGATGATGCTGAGTGGCTCAAGCAAGTAAACCCCAAGGCATATGAGCATGAGTATTTAGGTATACCAGTAGGAAATGGTACAGAGGTATTCGATAATCTTGATATTAGAAAGATTACAGATAAAGAAATTGCTAAATGGGATAAATTATATAGAGGTGTTGACTGGGGTTGGTATCCTGACCCATTCCATTATGGATGCATGTATTATGATAGTGCTCGTATGACACTCTACATCTTTGAAGAATTTAGAGCTAACAAGATGAAGAATAAAGATACTGCTCAAGTGCTATTAGATGATTTCCATTTAGGAAGATTTGATGTAGTGACTTGTGATAGTGCTGAGCAGAAATCAGTGGCAGATTATAGAAGCTATGGAATTAATGCACGAGCGGCAGAAAAAGGACCAGATAGTGTAAGATATGGAATGAAGTGGTTACAATCATTAATTAAGATAGTAATAGACCCAGTTCGCTGTCCTAACACTTCTGAGGAATTTAAGAAATATGAGTATGAATTGGATAAAGATGGAAATCCAACTTCTAATTATCCTGATAAAGATAACCACAGTATAGATATGACAAGATACGCTATGGAGCAAGTATGGAAGAGACGAGGTAGGTAATACAACTTTTTATTGTGTTATTATTTATCAACATTTATAATTATAATGAAGTCATTTAAAATGAAAGGAGCACAAAGATGATAAAAAAATTACTGCGATTAATACAACAGGCAATTGACAAGATGCTAGGATACACTTCAATCACAAAAGCAATAGACATAGAAGAAACAACTGTATCTACTTCTATGTCAGATGCTTTCACATTATGGAAGCAAATGTACAAAGACCAAAGTCCTTGGCTTGATGAGGATAAAGGTATATATTCATTAGGGTTAGCTAAGCAGATATGTAATTCTTTCCAGCAACAGATGTTATCAGAATTGGAAACAAGAATAACTGACCTTGGAATGGATGAAGATGTGGATGAGGATAAATCTAATCAACCAGATGAAATAACAACACGAGCACAGTATCTAAATGATGCTTATAAAAAGAAACTTATTAAGAAATTACCTCAAGCTGTAGAAAAAGCTCTTGCATTAGGTGGTATGATTATAAAGCCTTATATATCAAATAATCAAATCTACTTTGATTTTAGTTTCCAAGGTGATTTTTTACCCATAAGTTTTGATGATGATGGAAATATCACAGACATAGCATTTTATGACCAATTTGTTTCCGGCGAATATGTGTATACAAAGGTAGAGAGACAGACATTTTCTCAAGCAGAAAATAAGATTGTGATTGAGAATAAAGCATTTAAAGCTAAACTGGTACAGTCGGATGATAATGAAGAACAGGAGTTAGGAAAGGAAATCCCATTAGCTGATGTAGATAGATGGGCTACAATATCACAGGAGCCGGTTACTATTGAAAATGTAGATAAACCATTATATGGATTCTTTAAAGTACCCATTGCAAATAATATAGATTTTGACAGCCCATTAGGTATATCATTATTTAGCCCTGCAGTAGGAATTATAGAAAGAGCGGATAATCAGTTTTCAAGACTTGATTGGGAATATGAGGGCGGACAGCTTGCAGTTGATGTAGACCCTACTGCTGTCACATATTCGACTAATTATTATGGTACTCAGATGGAGTTAGACCAATGTAAGGATAGATTATATAGAAAATTGGATTTAGGTTCGGATGAGACATATAATCAGTGGGCTCCTTCTTTGAGAGATAATAATTATATCCAAGGTTTGAATAATTATAAATGCATAATTGAGGATGTAATAGGACTTGCAAGAGGTACTATATCAGATCCAAATAGTGATGCTAAGACAGCTACAGAAATCAAATTAATGAAACAAAGAACTTACATCACGGTCACAGCTATGCAGGAAGCATTAGAGAGTGCTATATTAGATACAGTAAGTGCTATGAATGTATTTGTTGACTTATATGGGCTTTTTGCAGATGGCGATTACGAGACCAAAATTGATTGGAAGGATAGTATACTTACTGATACAGATACAGAGCTTGAGCAGAAACTCACAATGGAACAAGCAGGTATGCTAAGCAAAGCAGAAGTAAGAGCATGGTATACAGGTGAATCTTTAAAAACTGCTCAATTGGCTATAGACAAAATGCAACAAGCACAACAGCAACAGCGACTAAATGATTTATTCACTCAAGTGCCTGAAGCTACATTAGAGAATAATCAAAATGATAATAACGAACCTACACAGAATGAAGGAGATAACAGCTAATGATTAGTGAAGCAGATTTAACAGATTATGCTTATATCGTATCAGCTCGATTTGACGCTATAAATACTCATTATATTAAGCTCATGGCAAGACAGATAAAGGAGATAGGAAAACTATCTCCTTCTAACCTCTTTAGATTACAACAGATGTCTAAAATGCAACAAAATATTGACTCAATTGAATATATGTTAGCACAAGAGACAGGAAAAACATTAGATGAGCTTGATAAAGTATTAGAATTAAGCGGATTATCAGTATATAAAGATGCATATGAACTATATGTGGCTCATAATAGAATACAAGTACCTTTTAAGCAGAATCAAAACATGATAAATTATATTAGAAGCGTACAGAGCCTAACACATAATACATTTATGAATATATCAAACACCACTGTTATATTTGAGTCTTACAGAAATCTTGTTGATGTGGCTATTGATGCTGTATCAAATGGTATAGATTCTTATAATAATATCATACGCAAACAATTAACAGATTCCACACTTCAATCTAATCTGAGATACGCAGATGAGGGATTAAAAGTAACATATGCGAGTGGAATCACACGAAGATTAGACAGCGCAGTTAGAATGAATGTATTAGAAGGAGTTAGGCAGGTCAATAATGGTATCAGAGAAAAAACTGGGGAAGAATTTGGTGCAGATGGTGTAGAAGTATCAGCTCATGCTTTATGTGCAAGAGACCATATAGATATACAAGGAAAGCAGTTCAGCAAAAAAGAATTTGAACTACGAAACGAAGAATTAAGGCGTCATATATCTACTTGTAATTGCAAGCATTACACATTTCCAATAATACTAGGAATATCTAAACCAACTTATACTGATAAAGAACTTAAACAGTATAAAGCTAATAGTGAAAAACCGGTAAATATCAATGGAAAAGAGATGACAAAGTATCAAGCTACACAAGCTCAGCGAAATATGGAGACAGCAATTAGGAAACAAAAAGATAAATATATCTTCGCAGACACAATGGGTGATACAGAAATGGCTGAGAAGATAAAGAATAATATAAATCAATTACAGTCACAATATAATTCTATATCACAACAAGCTGGATTATCCCCTAAAATGGATAGAACTTATGTACCCGGATATACAGGAAAGCAAGTAAAACCTAAGTCAATTAAACTAAGCATATAATCAACAAGTTATCAACAATCTGTTGATAACTTTTTAGTTTGATTAATTGTTTATAACTATGTGTATAACTTGTTAATAACTACTTTACAAATGTTGATAACTTGTGTATAATACAATATGAAGTAAACCACAGACCAGAAAGTGGTCTATAACAATTATTTTAGTTGAAAAGGAGCAATAAAACATGAAAAACATTTATGAAATTCTTAAATCTTATGGAATTGAAATCCCAGAGGATAAGAAAGAAGCCTTTGACAAGGAAGTTCTTGAAAATTACAAGACAGTGAGTGAGGTTGATACTTTACGAACTAAGCTAAGCAAAGCAGAGACAGAGAGAGATACTATTCAGACAAAATATGATACTGATATAGCTCAGAGGGATGCTGATTTACTTAGTTTACAGACACAGCTAAAAGATGCTGGTGGAGATGCAGAGAAGTTAGCCACATTACAAACTAATTTTAATACTTTACAGACAACTTATAACACTGCAAAAGCAGATTATGAGAAGCAGTTAGCTGAACAGGCTTATGACTTTGCTATTAAGGAAAATTCATCTAAACTTAAATTTTCTTCTAACTCAGCAAAAAAAGCATTTATGTCCGATTTAAAAGCTAAAAACTTATCAATGGAGAATGGAAAAATCTTAGGATTTGATGATTTTGTGAATGCATACAAGGAACAGGATGCTGGAGCGTTTATCGCAGATAACCCAACCCCTAAAAATGATGAACCAAAACCATCTTTTAGTGGTAAAACAAATCCAAGTGATAAGACAGACCCACAGCTTGAGCCGACACCAAAAGAAAGACCAATTATATGGTAGTTATAAGGAAGGAGAAAACTTATGCCAAGAATTGAATCATTATCGGTATTACTTGACCCACAAGGTAAAATGCTTTTATCGGAAGCATACGATGGAGTACTTGAGAATGTACAGAAATCTACTATTTCAGGACAGATTAAGAATCAGGACTTATCTGGTGACCCAACTGCAGGAACAGTAGAAGCAAAGAGATTTGCAAACGCAAAATCTAAAGACTACGGCACAGCACGTAGAGGTGGAGAAGGCGAGAAAGTAAAAGGAGCTACAGTAACAATTCCTATTGATAGAGATAAGGAGTTCGTAGAAGAGATTGAGCAGAAAGATATCTCACTTTTAGGTGTAGATGGTCTTATTACTCGTAGAAGTGCCAATCATGCAATGCAGATGGCTAATGAGTTAGATGAGGAGTTCTTTAGAGAGTGTGTAAACTCAGGTACACAATTTACTCCATCAGCAGGAACCACTGCTATTCAGGATATTATTGAGGAGGGTATTGTAACACTTGAGACACTCAAGAATGATTACATCCAGGGTATTCCGAGAAATATGTTATCAGTTCAGGTTACACCAGCTGTATATAGTCAGATGAGAAAGTACCTGGATGAGAATGTTAATAACGCTAATGTTAATACAGCGGCTGAAGAGTTTACAACATTTCATGGTGTTAGATTCATGTCTACAATCAATATGCCAGAGAATGTAGAATTTATAGTACAAGTTGACGGCTCAGTAGCTCAGCCAATTATGTCTAACCCATATTCAGCAGAGAAGATTCCAATGTCCAATGCATATGCTGTTGAGCTTTTCTTCTATTACGGAACTAAATGTGTTACACCAGAGACTATTCTCTATTATGCCCCAAAGGGTGCGATTGTAGTAACATCATCTAAAGGTTCTACAAGTGGAAAAACCAAAATCAGTGTAAGCCCTGCTAAGACAGGTTCTAATACTTATAAGTATAAGACAGCTAAGACAGTAGATTTACCAAAGATTGGTGCCACAGTAACTGATTATGCTGATTGGGATGGTACAGCAGAAATCACTGCAACAGACAATGATGAGATTGCCATTGTAGAGATTGAAGCAACCGGAAGCACTGTTGTACGTGCAGGAAAGACACAGGTACAGTCGAACACTGAGGAATAAAGGAGTGTAAATCATGCAATTACTCTTACCTACAGGAGTAATTCTTAATAGTAATAATGATATGGTTATTCAACAGCATCTTAATCATGGTGCTGTTGAATATGTTGAAGAACATAAAACTGTTGAGAATGAAACTGAAACTTTGCAGAAAGAAATAAAGCCAAAACGAGGACGAAAGTCTACTAAAATCGAAGCATAGAAAGGCGGTGGAATTGAATGTATCTTGATTATAACAAATATAAAGAGTTAGGTGGTACACTCAATGAAACCGCCTTTAATCAACATGAAATTGAAGTCGAAGCAAAGTTAGATTATCTGACAAATGGCAGAATCAGAAAATTAAATATCATCCCGGAAGCAGTAGTTAATCTTTGTTTTAGATTGAATATAAATTTTTGGGAGCAGATGAATATAGACCAAGCACAGAATCTAACCAGTTATTCCAATGGTATTGAAAGTTTTGGCTATAGTGCAACGAACAATGAAGGAAAAAGTGTTATAGATACACAGATTATTCAACTAGTTAATGAATACTTATGGGAGTATCCCGAATTACTTTATAGAGGTAGAAAACAATGGATGCACTGACAATAACAATAGCTAATAGATTAGCTAAAAGCGACAGTATAACTGGGCTTGATGTTTGGTATAAATGCTTCTTGCATAACATCCAATATGCCATTGAGCGTGTTATGGATGTCAATGGAACACAAGTTAGCATGGGTCAAGCATTCACTATCTTAATTCCTTTTGGTGAGAAGTATAAACCTTATGATGAATGGAAAAATCTTGAAAATAAAGATTCCTATTATACTTTGTCACAAGGAGATTATATATTTTTAAAGGAAGTAAATGAAGATTTTCTACCAAATACCATCATACAGCTTAAGAACAAGAATAAAGGCATGGTGTGTGAAGTAAGAAGTATCATAGAAGTTCCTAAAAAACATGGAGCGACTATCAGATTGAAAGTGAGTGGTGTATAATGAGTAATGCTAAAGTTACTATCAAACTTTATAATCCACCTGCTACAGTTCATAGATTAGCTGAATCTGATAAAATAGGAAAATTCTTGGCTAGTGAATGGTCAAGATATTTTGCAAAATATACGCCAATGCAAGAAGGTATATTAGCTAGTAACATTACAATAGACCCATTCAAAGTTACATATAATTCACCTTATGCTCATTACCAATGGGAAGGAAAATTATATGTTGACCCTATAACAGGGAAAGGTGCTTTCTATGATAAAGATTATGGCTTTTGGAGTAGACCAGGTGTACCTAAAGTTCCAACGAATATACCTCTTAACTACAGTAAAGAACAAAATCCACTTGCAACAAGTCATTGGGAAGTTCCTGCTTTTGAGATGTATAAAAATATCGTTGCTCAAAGCGTATCCGAATATATAAGGAGAAATGTTTAAATTATGAATCTTTATAGGCAAGTAAATCAATGGTTGACTAATAATTATGAGCCCTTGGGACATTGGATGTATTTTAATGCTACCCCAATGTTTGTGGGTGCTGTAGTAATGAATAGTGTGCCGGGAGTTCGTATAGTACAGAAATTTATTGATGGTTCAATGAAGAAAGAACTTGCATTTGCTATTGACATGATTACAAGCTATGATAATTCGGGTACTAGCGATGTAAATATGGAAGCACTGGATGAGGTTCAGAATTTTTCTGAATGGATTGATAACCAATCAATTGACTCCGGACCAGATTTTGGTGAAAAGTGTAACATAGAAAAAATAGAAGTACTTACCAATGCCCCAACATTATTAGTTGATACAACCAATCAGCTATCTAAATATCAATTTCAAGTAAAAATAACATACACAGAAAGGAAGGAATGAAAATGAAATTAGCACGAGAAGCATTAATGCACTACATTGATAGTTCTTTTGGAACTGGCAGTGCAACATGGTTTCTTATAGGAAAAGATATTGATGATATGTCAGTAGAACTAAATCCAGACACAGAAACCACTAAAAATATTCTAGGAGAAACAACAGTAAAAGATAATGGTTATGAGCCTAGCATGTCAGCTGACCCATACTATGCTAATCCGGAAGACAGTATTTATGAGAAACTTGTAGATATTGCCATGAATAGACTTAAAGGTGATAAGTGTAAGACTCAGATTCTTGAAGTTATTATTAAGGATACAGCAGAAACCACTCACCAGGCATGGGTAGAAGATGTTATCGTTAAGCCACAATCTTATGGTGGTGATACATCAGGAGTATCAATTCCATTTGATGTACTTTTTGACGGAAACAGAAAAGAAGGTACAGTAACTATTGCTAGTGGTGTGCCTACATTTACACCCAAAAAAGGCTAGTCAGGGTACTAGCGATATAAACTCACAGTCATTAGACGAGGAACATAAAACCATTATTGATTAGATACAAGGATAAGGGTATTAATTTATCCTTATCCTATTTTTTATAAGGAGAAAAATTATGGCAGGAATTAAAATTGAAACAGGATTAAAGACATATGATATAGAAGATGAGAATGGAAACGTAAGAGGACAGATATCCTTTAACCCTTCAGATATTAATTTATATCCTCGAGCTCAAGCAATGCAGGAGCATATTAAAGAGTATATCAAAGAGCTTACAAGTATCAACGAAAATGATGTTAATATGATAAATGAGTTTGATAAGATGGATAAACTTATTAAGAGTGAAATTAACACGCTTTTTGATGATGAAAATGCAAGTAAAGTTGTATTCGGAAATCAGAGTGCATTATCATCATACAAAGGTGTAACATTTGTTGAAAGATTCTTGTTAGCTTTCATGCCAATAATTCAGAAGGAGACAGAAGCTGAGTTTAAGAAGAGTATGAAACACATTGAGAAATATACAAAGCAGGTAGATTAATATGATTGGTAAGTTACCAACAACATTGAAAGTTGATAATATTGATTATGAGATTCGCACAGATTATAGAGATATATTAGTTATCATGCAGGCATGTATGGATGACGAACTTACAGACATGGAAAAAATGATGGTGGTTCTTTCAATTCTTTTCAAGGATAAGATACCTAAATCAACTGGTACAGCATATGAAAAAGCTTTGTGGTTTTTAGATGGTGGACAGATTCAATCAGAACAATCATCACAGAATCAATCTATACGACCACAATTATATGACTGGGAACAGGATGAACAGATTATTTTTTCAGCTATTAATAAAATTGCTGGTTATGAGGTAAGAGATGTTAAATACATGCACTGGTGGACATTTATCGGATTATTCAATGAAATTGGGGAAGGTATGTTCTCCACTGTAGTTCGTATTAGAGAAAAGAAAGCCAAGCATAAAAAATTAGAGAAGTGGGAGCGTACTTTCTATAATGATAACAAAGATATTATAGATTTGAAGAAATATAAAAATAAGCGTAGCCAAGCAGAAAAAGACGCTTTGGATGCATTAATTGGATAGAAAGGAGGTGCATAGATAATGGCAGATGGTAAAGTAGTAATTGAGACCGGATTAGATTCTACTGGGTTAAAAAAAGGATTGAACAATCTCAAACCTCAATTCACAGAAATGGGAAACACAGGCACCAAAGCTATGAACCAGATAAGTAATAGCGTGGGTGGTGCAACTAAGTCTATGAGTTCTCTAAAAAGTTCCTTAAAAGGAATTATTACCACATTAGGTGTTGTATTTAGTTTGAAAACTCTTATTAATTTTGGTCAACAAGCTGTTGATGTAGCATCAGACTTAACTGAAGTTGATAACGTGGTTCAAAAAGCATTTGGAAACATGCGTGGTGAAATGGATGCCCTTGCAGATAGTTCCATTAAGAATCTAGGTATATCAAGACTGGAAGCTTATCAAACTGGCTCTACTTTCATGGCAATGGGAAAGTCAATGCTAACCTCCTCACAAGATGCTAAAGACATGGCACTAAATTTGACAAAATTAAGTGCTAATATGGCATCTTTCTTTAATAGTTCCAATAAATATGCCGCAATTGCATTAAAATCTATATATACTGGTGAAACAGAGACACTAAAGCAATATGGTGTTGTTATGACTGAAGTAAATTTAAAGCAATTTGCTTTAGCTCAAGGTATTTCGAAATCATATGAGGAAATGTCTCAGTCTGAGAGAGTAATGCTTAGATATCAGTATGTAATGCAACAGCTTGGATATATAGGAGATGACTTTATTGATACTCAAGATTCATGGGCTAACCAGACAAGAGTATTGAAAGAGCAATGGAAAGAATTTCTTGGAGTATTAGGCACTGGAATAATCACTGTATTAACTCCTTTAGTTAAAGCACTTAATATGGTTATGGGTCGTATGATTGCTATAGCTAAATCTATAGGCTCCATATTATCTAACGTATTTGGTATACAGGTTCAAAGTGCTAATCAAGTTAGTGGAGCTATAGCAGACACAGCGGATGCTTTTGATGATGCTACCACAGCAGTTGGCGATTATGATACAGCCACTAAAAAAGCATCTAAAACAGCTTCAAAGTCATTGGCTTCCTTTGATAAACTAAATAACACAATGACTTCACAGTCTGATGGTGATGCAGGCGCAGGAGGTGCTGGTGGAGGGGGTATTACAACACCTGACATTAACTCAGGCGCAGATTCTGCCATAACTCAAGCAAATTCCAAAATTAATACAGTTTTGGATAATGTTAAAAAACGATTATTGGAGCTTGTAGATTTACTCAAGAAAGGCTTCAAAAATGGATTAGGAACTGATTTTGATGCTAGTATTAAAAGAACTGAGAAACATCTTGCAAGCATTGGTAAGCAATTACAAGACATCTTCACCAATCCGAATGTTATAAATGCGGCAAATAATTGGGCTAATAATGTTGCATATGCTTTAGGACAGCTTGCCGGAAGCATGGTTAGTATAGGTCAAACAATAGTTGAAAATCTGGTTGGCGGCGTTGATAGCTTTTTATCAAAAGACAGTGGATATATTACTGATAGAATAGTTGGGTTATTTGATATATCAAGTAAAGTGGCTCAAATTACTGGAAACTTATCAACAGCTATAGCAGAGATATTTACTGTATTTAGAAGCGATACAGCTAAAAATATAACTGGAGATTTCATTGGAATTAATGCAGATTTAGCATTAGGTTTTATGGAATTAACTGGAAAATTATCTTCCGACTTATATAATTTGATTGCTCAACCTATTATTGATAATAAGGATAAAATTCAACAAGCTGTAATGGGATTGCTTGAACCTATATCTATTGCAATGGATACAATCCATAATGCGATAAAAAATACATTTGAACAGATTTTTAATGTGTATGACGAATATTTAGCACCAGCTTTTCAAAATATAACAGATGGATTTAGCAGTCTAGTGGGTAGTCTTTTAGATGTATGGAACAGTCAAGTAGCTCCATTTTTAACAACAGTAGCAACAGAAATCCAAACATTATGGGAAACTCATCTCCAACCTTTTGTTGATAATCTAATTACACTTGTTGGAAAGATAGTGCTTGCAATAAGCGAATTATGGAAAAATGTACTTGAACCATTGATTGCATGGATTGTTGCTAATGTAGTCCCAGTTATAACTCCTATTTTAGAGACAATGGTGAAAACTGTATCCTCAATTATAGGCACTATAGCTGATATTTTATCAGGCATAATGGAAACTCTTGGAGGAATTATAGATTTTATTACAGGTGTGTTCACTGGTGATTGGTCATTAGCTTGGCAAGGAGTTCAGGAAATATTTACAGGAATTTGGAATGCATTAACTGGATTTATCTCAGGTATATGGTCAACAATTAAGTCAATTTTCACTGAGGCACTTTCAGTGATTGTGTCGTTTATAAAAACTGAATTTAATGCGGCAAAGACTGTTATTACAACCATTTTTGGAGGCATTAAAAGTTTCATTTCAAGTATATGGAATGGCATTAAATCTATAGTGATAGGTGCAGTCAATGTACTTAAATCATATGTAATAAATGGATTTAATTATATAAAAAGTGGTATTACTGGTGTGATGAATACTATTCTATCTATTATTTCTGGAATATGGAGAGGAATATATAATGTGGCTAGAACATATATCAATTATGTTCTAAATGGCATACAAAGCATGGTTAATGGAATAATTGGAGGTCTTAATTCTATGATTAGAGCACTTAACCATTTACATTTCAGCATTCCGGATTGGGTTCCTGGATTAGGTGGTAAGTCATTAGGATTTAATCTCGGTACTATATCAAGAGTTAGCTTGCCTAGACTTGCAACTGGAGCGGTGCTTCCAGCAAATCAACCGTTCTTATCTGTTGTGGGTGACCAGAAACATGGAACTAATATCGAAGCACCATTGGATACTATTAAGCAAGCACTAAAAGAGACTTTGCAGGGTATGAATATGTCAGATAATTCACCAATAGTGATTGAGATTGATGGAAAAGAAGTGTTTAGGGCTATTAGAAATCAAGACAGGCAATTTATAAAGCAAACTGGTAAAAGTGCATTTTCTTATTAAGGAGAAAAAGTATGAGTTATAATGGATATTTAATTAAAATAGGTACTTTTACTTTTCCTCTCAAGCATATTGAGTATGGAACATATAAAGTAAAAGTGAATGGACAAGATATAGATAGTTTTAGAAATGCAAACGGAATATTAACAAGAAACGCTTTAGCTCATATGCCATTATCAATATCATTTGATATATTAGATGGGCTTGACAATGAAACTTTTGAAAAAGATATAATGAAGCCCATGCGTGACAGGTATGAAAATAGTAATGAAAAAGATGTTACTATGGAAGTATTTGTGCCTGAAATAAATGGCTATATCACTCAAAAAGTATATAAAGTTGATACTGAATTTACAATAGACGATATTGAAGAAAATTTAGTATACTATGATACAGTATCATTTGAATTTGTGGGTTACTAAGGAGGATGTATGATAAATTATAAGTATTATGATTTATTTGACAAATCATCTGTGGATAAGCAATTAAAAATTGTATGTCAAGATGGAACAATTTTAACAAATAAAAATTTCTCATCTACATCCAGTGATTTCTCACTGTCGGAGTCATTATGTTCCGACAGTAAGTTATCCTTTGGTAAGTGCGAGTCCTCTTGTCTGAAAATCAAAATAGCTAATACAGTAAAGTCATTGAAAGGTCAAACATTACAAGTAACAGAGACTTTAGGTAATAAAAATGATATACCATTCAAATTTGGTACATATATAGTTGATGAAGATACACTGACAAGTGATAAGAAATATAGAAACATCACAGCTTATGATAGATTATATTCAGTATCATCAATTAATGTGAGTGACTGGTATAATAATCTATTTCCTAGCAAACAAGTGCCTTTGATTAGATATGAGAATGTTACTAAAGAATGGACTTATACGGGCACAGATGGAAAAGAAATAACCGAGTACTATGATGAACTTGAACCCATAACATACTATCAGACTGAGTATGGATCTATCACACTAAAAGCTTTTAGAGACTCATTCTTTAAATATATTGGGTTGACTCAGCAATCAACCACACTGGTTAATGATAACATGAAAGTATCAAAATCAGTAGATGATATTGACTTGACTGCTAAAGATGTGCTTGAAGCAATTTGTGAGATTAATGGTGTCTTTGGAAAGATGTCTCGTGAAGATGTATTTATATATGTGGAATTAAAGTATCCTTCCCTAGGATTATTCCCAAGCAAAACCTTATATCCAAATAAATCATTATTCCCAACAAAACCTGTAAATGCTGATACTCGTAGATTAAAGGTAGGCGAATATAAGACACTTCAAGTAGGAGATACAAATTTTGAACAAATTACAAAATTACAAATACGACAAAGCGAAGATGATATTGGTTATATTGCAGGAGATGATACTGGAGTAACTTATATCATTCAAGGTAATTTTCTAACATATTCAGCAGGAACTGATGAATTAAAGACTATTGCTAATAATGTTCTATCCAAAATATCTAAAGTAATTTTTAATCCAATAAATATTACTCTGCAAGGTAATCCTTGTGTAGAGACTGGCGATACTATTAGAATAATAGATACGAATAATAAGGTATATATGTCTTATGTATTGCAAAGGACATTAACCGGTATTCAGATGCTTATGGATAGCATTATATCAGAAGGTGACCAATCTCTTGCAGAAGTTAATGGCATACAGCATGATATTATTAAGTTGCAGGGAAAAACGAACGAGTTATCTCGTCTCATTGAAGGAACATCATCCACTTTAAATGATTATGCTAAAGGATTAAAATCTGAAATATCACAAAAGACAGATTCATTAAAATTAAGCGTGTCAAAATCATTCTCCGTCACCAATAATAATATTGCTGAAGTTTCAAAAGGATTAAGTTCTACAAATCAAACTGTAAATATTTTAAGCAATGATTTAACGAATACAAATAAAACTTTGTCTGAAACCAATGAAAATGTAACAAATATTAGTAATGGATTAAGTGATACAAATAAAACAGTTAAAAAAGTACAAGCGGACTTGGAACTTAAAATTGATAAAGATGATAATGGTCAGATTATATCAATGATAAATGCAAGTGCAGATGTTATTAATTTAACTGGCAACCGCTTGACACTTGGCTCGGATAATTGTACAATTACAAAAGACGGAACTATAACGGCAAGAAATGCTTTATTAAGTGGTTCCTTTGAGTGCGGTGATTATACAAGCAAGCAAGGTCAATTTTTCTATGCATCTAATACAGGAGATTGTGGAGCTCAATCATTGAAACTATACACCAGCTTAGGCATAGGCACAGAATCAGGAGAGGACAGATATTTTGCAGAAATGACATCATCCGCAGATGAATTTTTAGCATATTTTGGATTAGCTTCAAGCAACTATATGCGTATGCGAATAGATGCATCTACCTCTACCATTGAAGGTTATGATGGAGAGCGAAACACAGCATGGTTGGCTATGTATGGTGATATGTGGAATGAGAAGAGCAAAGGAAAAGATACTGCTTATATGAGCAACAATTTAGCCATACAAGGAAAATTTCAAGTTAATGGTAATTCATATTTTAATGCCTCGCAAGTTATATTACAATCAGTTTGGTGGGGTACAGGACACCCTGCAATGATTATGGGGCATGAGCTTACATTTCAGTGGTATAATAGTAACATATATGTTTACATAGATAAGACACAAATAGGATATCTTAATATCACAAGAACTTAATTAAAGGAGAAATTAAACATGGAGAAACCAGCAAGCTTATTAATTCAGGAAACAAGAAATAGTATAATCAATATTCTAAATGAATCTAAACTACACTCAAGCATACTTGAGTTAATCATGAAGGATATAATGAATGATGTTACTAATGCTTCAACAAGAATTAAAAATAAAGAACTGGAGGAGTACAATAAGAAAGTACTTGAAGAAGCAAAAAATAATTCAGAAAACGAGCAATCACAAGATAATGCAGAAGATAAGGAAGAATAAATTATGGCATTTGTTGATGATTATAACCCAATTAACTTTGTAAATTTGCCAAGCGAAACTACCCCCATTGATGCTGATAATCTTAATAAAATGGATAAGCAGATTAAAAAATTGACCACATTTGCTTCAACATTAAGTGAGGAAAGATTTGTTTACGGTGTTCACATTAATGGAACCGACAGCAACCCGAAAACAAGAGTCAGATACTTAGCAGATGCAGTCGGAATGATACCTGCACACATGGACGATATGAGCGGTACATTCGACTACGGTTCATGGGCAGATGTATTCTTCATGCCAAGACCATGTATGCTTAAGACAAATGGGCAGGTTGACTATTACCTTAATGAAAATGATTTGACTAAAAAAATAGACAACAGTGCGTCAGATGTGGCGAATGTTGATTACGATGGAAATGCTATGATGGAATGGGGTAACGGCACAGACATTATATGGTGGAAAATCGCACCCGACAAAGGCAATCCAAACAATGCAAGCCTTTATGTTGCTAGCTATCAAGCTGATAAAGATTTTAAAAATCTAAATTTTATCGACATTAACGGCAACGAAAAAAGCTCATTTCTACACACCGATTTATAACGGCTCTCTTGACAGCAATAACAAACTGCGCTCGATAAGTGGTCAGACAGTTATTAAGTCAAAAACGGCTAGTCAGGAAATGACATATGCAAGAGCCAATGGTACAGGCTATGAAATAGAGCAATATGTTGACAGACTCTTGATTAATATTTTGCTTATCATCATGGGGAAATCTACCGATACGCAAGATGTATTCGGACAAGGCAGGAACAGCGAAACTACCTATGGCGAGTCCTTCCTTCTTAAAACTGGCACAATGAACAGCAAAGGATTATTTTGGGGTGCGTATGATAACGGAGAAGCCGGAGTTAAAGTCTTTGGTATGGAGAATTATTATGGCAATCAGTGCAGAAGAACAGTTGGACTTATCCTTGCCAATGGTATGGCAAAGGTTAAATTATCCCCATCCGTAAAAGACGGAAGCAGTGCAACTAATTACAACACTGACGGAACCGGTTATATCGAGATACCTAATTCGACTCCTAGCGGTACAAATGGTGGATATATCAGAGATATGCTGTATACGGCATTAGGCATGTTCCCAACAGTGATTACAGGCTCGTCATCGACCTATTATCCTGACAGCTGTCAGTTTAATATTGCAATTATAGCCTTTGCTATTTTCGGTGGCACCCTGGGAGAAGGACAGCGTGATGGTGCGTTCTACGTGCAATTGAATGCCGATGCTGATAGCCGGGGGTGGCACGTCGGAGCTTCTCTTTCATACAAATAACTTGCAACAGGGAACATATTAAAATTTTAGTAATAAACAGAAAGGTAAGGTGCATTGAATATGACAGAATACAAGCTCGTAGAAAGTATGCAATCGGACAAGCCGCTTGATATTGATATAACATCTTCTCCGAATATCGTTTATCAGCGAAAAAATATTAAGTCGGTTGAAGCGACAGGAAGTGAAGATGATTTTGCCTATAAGCCTAAGCATTGGGAGTACGAAGAGCGTGAGCTGACGCAGGACGAATACTCACAGTATCTTATTGCTATGGAACAGGCAAAAGAGATTAACGAACACTCTGACGAGGAAGCAATAGACAATTACACTATGCAATTAATGCAGGAAGGAATAATTTAATATGGAAAAAACATATAGAATCTTAGTTCAAAGTTTAAAGCGATTATATAAAGCTAACCCTCAGAGGGTCACAAAGAAGGATATTGATAAGCGATTGAAAAATGGAACTATAAATCAAGAAGAATATGATTATATTCTCAATTAATGTATGTACAAAATGATATAAAAATATTATAATATATAAAAAGAAAGGAGAATTGTAATTATGATTTTAGTTGGTTCAGCTAGACATGATGAAAGAGGAAAGTACTCAGGTGGAACAGCTGGTGACCAGACAGGTCAGGAAGTAACAACTCAAAACTTCTATATTCATAGGAAAGGTTGGATTGTGCTGAGACCTAAATCTGTAAGTCATGCAAATGCTATTGGAACAAAAATGTATAATGCTTGTGGTAATCCTAATATAGGATATGACCAGTATAATCGGTTAGGTGTGGTGACACATGGTATTGGTACTACTACACCGACAGAATGTGATTGTTCGTCACTTGCTAGAGAGTGTGTTAGAGAAGCCACTAATGTAGACCCTGGAAATTTCACTACAGCTAATGAGAAATCAAAGCTAATGGCTACAGGATTATTTGATAATCTTGGTCAGTATAGAAGTGGAATGAAGCTATATAAAGGTGATATACTTGTTACTTGCACTAAAGGACATACTGTAATAGTAACAAGCTCTGATTATTCCAGAGATACATCCGCACCTAAACCATCTACTCCAACAGTTAGTAACGAATACTATACTGTGGGTATCAACTATACATTACAAGTTGAGCTTAAAGTTCGTACAGGTGCAGGCACTAATTATAGTGCTAAGAAACATTCAGAATTAACCTCTGGTGGTAGAACACATGATAAAGATAGTGATGGAGCATTAGATAAAGGTACAGTAATAACTTGTCAACAGATAACCAAAGTCGGAAATGATATTTGGATTAAATGTCCATCCGGATGGATTGCCGCATATTATCAAGGACATAGATATGTCAGTTAGCAGGTGATATATGATTTCAATAGTTGTAGCGTTAATAACTGGAGGTTTATCCTTCATTGGGATTGTGTACACATCTAAACAGCAACATAATATCACGATTGAAGAAGTCAAAAATGAGCTATCTCTTATTAAAAAAGATATTAAGAATTTAGAAGAAAAACAGGATAAACATAATTCATTAATTGAACGAGTTTATGACATAGAAGCCACATTAAGAGTTATGGACAATCGTGAAAAAGTAACTGAACATCGAATTGAAGATTTAGAGAAAAGAGGTGAATAAACAATGAGCAATTTTACACTGACTGACAAGACATATAGCTTGTTAAAATGGATAGCATTAATTTTGCTTCCTGCTTTAGGTACTTTGTACTTTGCACTTGCAAGCATATGGGGACTACCTTTTGGTGAACAAATTGTTGGTACTATCACAGCTATTGATACCTTCTTGGGTGCGATTCTTGGTATTAGTACTAATAATTATAAGAAGAATGGAGGGACTAATTAATGGAAGAAAAGGATAGCTTAGCTAGTGAGCTTTTACACTTAGTAAAGACTCAAGCACATAGATGGTTTATTGCATTTATAATTGTACTTATAATGTTATTTGCAACAAATCTGGCATGGTTATATGCATGGAATCTACCTAGTGAAGAATCAACTTCTGAGTCTTACGACATACAAGCCGAAGATGATGGAAACGCTGTATATAATGAAAGTGGAGGTGTTAATATTGGCACGAGTGAAGGTGACGAAAACTAGAACTATAAAGCGAACCAATAGACCCCGCTCAAGAAAGGGTCGAAGATGACAATTTCAGAGTTCACAAAACCAGAGCTTGATTATTTTAGACAGAATTGTAATTTTGTAAATCTTGAAATAAAATTGTTTGAAGAAAGAGCTAAAGGAATTTCATTAGAACAAATTGCAGAAGATTTGCATATTTCTTATGATTATGCTAGACAATTAAGTAGAAAAGTTAATAAGAAGATTCTCAAAGTCTTATAATAACACATTGAGTACACATTTAACACATTGTTAGATGTGTACTTTTTTATTATATTAAAGTTAAGAAGGAGGAAAATATTTATGACAGTAGAAGATATTTTCAATGAATTAGTTTCTAACAAAAAATTAAATACAATTCCTTCAGCTTATATCGTTAAAATTGCTTTGGAAACTATCAAGATATTAGAGCAAAATAATTTAATAGATTTGGAGGATACACATGAATCCATATAGTAATTATAATATGGGGATGAATAATTTCTATCCCAATCAATTTTCCACATTAACTCAACCTCAAATGTCCACACAAAATCTTATTAGAGTCAATGGCATTGATGGAGCTAAAGCTTATCAAATGTCAGCTAATAGCACAGTGGCATTATTTGATACGAATGAAGATATAATGTATGTGAAGTCAACAGATGGTGCTGGCTTTCCATCTATACGAACATTTTCATTTACAGAAATAAAAGAGAATACAAAGGTATCACAAAATAGTGATTATATAAGTAGACAAGAATTTGAAGATTTTAAGAAGGAGCTGATGAATAATGGCAAGCAGTCTATTTCAAGGTCAAAATCAAACCTCACAACAGATAAGTCCGCAGATAATTAATCAAGCAAAAGCTATGATGGGAAACATAAATCAAGTTCGAGGAATTATAGGAATGCTTGGCGGAAAAGGATTAAATCCAGAACAAGCAGTGAGAAATATATGTAGACAGAGAGGCATAAATGTAGATGAATTTATGTCTCAACTAAAATAAGGATTTTGCAAAATCAATATAAATATTAAAAATGAAAGGAGAATACTACTATGACAGATGGAGTATCTTTAGCAGACATTGCCGCAGTCACAGATAAAGCCGATAACAACATGTTTGGCGGTGCAGGCGGTGGCGGAATGTGGATTTTTGCACTTTTAATCCTCTTACTTATTGGAGGCGGAGGTTTCTTCGGTGGAAACAGAGCAGTCAATGGTGAACCCGTTACAGAAGCAGGACTTTGTAATGCTATGAATTTTAACGACTTGCAGAACTCAGTTGGCAGACTAAACGACAACCTCCAGCATGACTATCAGGGATTACAGAATGGTATCTGTAATCTTGGATATGAAACGCTGAGAAACTTCAATACAGTTCAGCAACAGGTTGCCGATTGCTGTTGCACAACACAGAGAGCTATTGATGGTGTGAACTATAATGGAGCTATTAACACCGCCGCTATTAACGCTAATACAACAGCTCAGACACAGAAGATTCTTGATGCTATGGCACAGAATAAGATTGATAGTTTACAGGCTCAGGTCAACCAGCTTCAGCTTCAGTCCGCTATGTGTGGTGTAGTTCGCTATCCAAATGCAACAACATACACAGCAGGCATGAACCCTTACTGGAATCAGTCTTGTTGCAATAATGGAGTTAATATTTAGTCATTTCAGACAAGGTTTTAAATCACTAGAGGAATGCCTTGTTGGTATTCCTCTTTTTAATTGAAAGGAGATAACATTATGAGTTGTAAATCAGGAATTTATGTTGTAAATACTACAACAGGGACATCTATCGGCATTGGTGGTACTTATGTGCCTTCTATGGTAATTAGACGATATGGAAAGTATTGCCAGTTAGGTGGAAATGGTGTTTCCATTGGAAATTGTGCTGGTGGAGCTGGTTATTATGATATAAATGCAAGTGTATCAGTAGCCGCAAGTGCCGCTGGAAATATCACTGCTACATTATACAAAGATGGAGCACCAGTACAAGGAGCAACAGCCATTGCAACAGCAACAGCGGCAGGTGACATTGTAACTCTTCCTATATCCGCACTTGTAAGGTTAAATTGTGATTGTGATACAGCAAATCTCACCATCGTTATTGGTGGACAGGTAGTAACTGCTCAGAACCTTGCATTTGTGGTAGAGAAGGAGTGATACTATGAGAAAAATTAATAAATATATAGACCATATTAAAAATGAAGTTGATGGAGCAGAGGAATATGCAGAAAAGTATATTGAATTGAAAGTTAATAACCCACAGTGGGCTAAACTTTACCATGATATGAGTAATCAAGAATTACTGCATGCTCAGAATTTCAAGGAAATGGGAGAATCTATATATGCAGAAATGAAGAATACTTATATGCCTGAAGAAACAGAAGAAAGATGGGAACATTGTATGCGGAAATATGCAGACAGAGTAGCTAAAATTAAAGTGATGTTATCAATGTAGGTGAGCATATGACATTTAATGAGAGTATCCCAATAGCAAAAGAGCTTGCAGAAAATGAACTGAAAAAACACTTTGATGTTGATGCTTTTATAATTCTTGCACTTGTAGATAAGATGAATATTGATTTAGTCCCGGATAGCAATGTGGATGAAGCCATTACAGATATTCAAGATTTATTTATTAATTACATGAAAAATAGAAGTATCAGTAATCTTGAAGCATTAATGTCTACCATTAGAAAGATGTTAAGTGAATTATATCATACTTGCACAACAGAAGAAAAAGAAGTATTCACTAAATATCTATCTAATTTAGAAGATATAGTACAGACAGCGAATGTATAAGAATAGAGAGGACAAAAATCCTCTCTATTTTTTTATTTTAACGTATATAAAACTATTGACAAATATATTTTTATGTATTACAATATAATTACATTAAAGGAAAGGAAAAAATAACATGATATATTCAGTCACATTACAACAAGAAATTGAAAAATGGTGGAAGCATTTAGATAAAGTTATGACACTTGCAGAAAGTTTAGATGATATAAAGATAGGCGATTGTACATTCAGACCTTGGGAAGATAAACATCATTACAATATGAAAACTAAATGTACATCAACTTATTTAAGAACGTTTCAAAGTACTGAACCGGTTGAGAATACAAAAGGAGAAATCGTATATCCCATATTAGATGTGTATATTGATATATGTAAAGGAAGAAAATATACATCTTATAAAAAAGTTAGATGTCATTGTTCTTGTTAAAAAGGAGGAGATAATAATGATTAAGATAAAAATAGGAGAGCCTAAAAAGCTCTCTAACAATATACTCGTTAAAAAATCAGCTTTTGTAAGTTTTGATTATAATCCAGATATTGTTTCTTTCATTAAGCAAATGGGAACAAGAGTATATAACCCAGATAATCATACTTGGGAAATGCCTATAAACAATATAATAGGCTTGTGCAATAAATTTGAAAATCAAGAAATTCAAATATCCGGAATATATGAAGATTTACACAAACAGGAATTTGAGATTGATATTCCAAAGGATTATACATTTAAGACAAAGCCATTTAATCATCAGATTGATGGTGTAAGATTTGGATTGAATAAGAAAAAATTTCTCTTATGTGATGACCAGGGGCTTGGAAAAACAAAGCAAATTATAGATTTTGTTGGATGTCTTGAGAAAACAGATACAATCAATAAAGTACTTATTGTATGTGGTGTAAACTCACTCAAATATAACTGGCAATATGAGATTGGTGTACATTCAGATGAGAAAGGATGGGTACTTGGTACACGTTTTAGAAAGACTACAGGAAAGACATATGAAGGAAGTACAAAAGATAAACTTGACGATTTAGGCAATCTTCCAGATTGCAGGTATATTATAACAAATATTGAGTCACTTAGAGCAGGAGCTAAAAAGATATCCAAAACAAAATATCATTTTCCAATTGCTGAAAAATTACAAGAATTATGTAAAAATGGAACAATCTCAGTAATTGCTTTTGATGAATGCCATAAGTCAAAAGACCCCACATCTTTACAGAGTAGAGCAATGTTATTATTATCTGCTTCATATATGTCAGCTATGAGTGGTACACCTTTAATGAACAACCCACTTGATTTATATTTTCCAATACATTGGCTAGGATATGAACAGCATAGTTTATATCAATTTAAACAGCATTATTGCACATTCGGTGGATGGGGTGGTTCACAAGTTGTTGGTTATAAGAATCTTGAAGAAATAAGAGCATTAATGGAAAAAATAATGATTAGAAGATTGAAGTCAGAAGTTCTTGACTTACCTGAAAAGATTAGAAAGATTGAATATGTTGATATGACACCTAAACAGAACCAGATATATAAAGAAGTATATAATGGTGTTATGAGTGATTTACAGAAGATTAAATTTTCAAACAACCCGCTTTCTATGATGATTAGATTAAGACAAGCAACTGGATGGACTGGTATTATATCAAATACAATTCAGGAATCTGCTAAAATGGAAAGAATGATTGAATTAGTACAAGAGATTGTTGTAAGTGGACAGAAAGCTATTATTTTTAGCAACTGGGAAAGCATAACAGAAGTTGCAAAAGAAAAGTTGAAATCTTATAATCCAGCTTATATCACAGGAGCAACTAAAGCGGATGAAAGAATGAAAGAAGTTGACAGGTTCCAAACTGATGATAAATGTAGAGTTATAATAGGAACTATTGGGGCAATGGGAACAGGTCTTACATTAACAGCCGCACAGAATGTTATATTTCTTGATAGTCCTTGGAATATGGCTCTCAAAGCACAAGCAGAAGATAGAGCACATAGAATTGGTACAAAAGGAACAGTTAATATCATTACCCTTGTATGCAAGAACACTATAGATGAGAGAATTGAGGAATTGGTAGAAAAGAAAGGACAGATTGCAGATGCACTAGTAGATGGAAAAGCAAGCGTTGAGGATATAAATTTCTTATTATCATAAATAAAAAATACATAAAACTATTGACAATAATAGTTTTATGTATTACAATATTAACAAATTAAAAAGAAAGAAAAGAGGTGATAATATGTCAGAGAAATTTTCAACGGCACGAGCCGCACAGATACTTGATGTATCTACAAAAACCATTATTAGATGGTATAAATGGTATAACTCAAAATACTATGAGAAACCTACAGGTTTAGTCCTACCTCAACCTGAAATTGATAGTCGAGGCACAATGCTATTCACACTAGCTCAAGTACAAGAGTTAAAGCGATTTTCTAAGTTATTAAAAACTGAATATCGTGGATGCATGGCTGAATTTAATGCTACTTATCAGTGGGGAAAACGTGGTACACAGATTTTACAATTAGGTAAACAATACAGAAAAAAGAAGGAGACATTAAATGAGTAGAAGAGATGGATTTGACTTATCAAAAATCATTGATGAATATAAAGAATCAAAAGATAAAGAAAATGCACTAAAAAAAGTAAATAATGAACTTAATGAGAATATTAAGAGCTATATGTATGAACATGATATGAGTTCAGCAGATTCAGAGAAATATACTGCTATATTGGCTAAAACCGATAAAGAATCACTAAATGAGGATTTAGCAATTGAACTCATAAAAGAAAATCTTGAAGGTGCTTTATTAAATACAGTTATCAAAACTAAAGAATACATTGATGAAGATGCTTTGGAAAAACTTGTATTCAATGGACACTTTGATATATCTAAATTGGAAAAAGCTAAAATAACAAAAACATCTTATACATTAAGAGTCACAAGAAGAAAGGAGTGATGATATATATGGATGGGTATAGAGAAAATTGTATAGAGTGGATAACAGGTGAGGATACTATTACATTATCAATCAGTCAAAGAAAATTTATAAGTAAAATTGAGTCATTATGTAAGAAACATCCAAACAAAGCTAAAATTATAACTTATAACAATGATGGCAGTATATTAGCTAAATTACCGCTTAAAGCATTAAAGCTTTCTATAATTGAAAAAGAACTTACAGACGAACAAAGAGAAGAAATGGCAGAAAAAGCTAAAAAAAGATTTCATGGAGGTAATTAAGAATGAGTAAAATTTGTAAGTATGCAGGAGACCCAACAGACGAGTATTGCAAGAATTGTGATGGAATAACAATGGAAGTTGATGATAAGAAAATAGCTTGTACCGAGTGTGCAGGTTATGAAGCAGGAAAAGAGGAGACAGATACTAATGAAGAGATTATGAATCCTCCCATTGAAGAGACAGAAGATGCATCTGTTAAAGAGACAACGAACAATAAAGAAAAATCAGTTGAAAAAACAAGTAAAACTGAAAAGAGTAACAACAATACAGCTAATAGCAAAAATGTAAAATCTACATCAAAAAACAAAGAAACAATCAACAAAAAAGAGGATAAAGCTGTTAAAGTTAAAGAAGAGAAGAAAGCTGTTGAGACAACTAATGATATCAAAGTGGTATCTATGAGATATACATCCGGCGCTACAGTTAAGAAAGGAGATAATTATTTCAAGTTTATAGCTGAGGAGGAGTGGGATGTATCACAGACAAAACAGAACATTGAAGATGTAAGAGACCAGTTATGGGCTAAGCTTAATTGTGAAGTGGATAAGCAGATTGAGGAATTAAATTCAATCAATTAAGTATTGTAATTTATATATCTGTATGTTATAATAAATATACAGCGTGAGACACGCAACAGCTGATATTAGGTTGGCGGACTTAATATCTGTAACAACTTAATATATCAGCTATCAGATAAGTTATACATCTTGAACCGCCATTCAATTTGTATAACTTATTTTATTTTGGAAAGGAGAATTTCAATGCAAATGGTGCACAATGAAAATTATATAACAATTCAAGGTTGGATGATTAATGAATTAGGATTAAAAGGAAATTCATTAATTATATACGCTACTATTTATGGATTTTCTCAAACTAATGATTGTGAATTTACAGGTAGTGCTAATTATTTAGCTCAATGGTGTGGCTGTTCCAGACAGACAGTCATGACCGTACTTAATAAGCTGATTGCAGACAATTTGGTTATAAAACATGAAGAATTTAGAAATAACGTTAAGTTTTGTTCCTACGCTGTCAATTTGACAGGATGTCAAAAATCTTTACAGGGGGATGTCAAAAAATTTGACAAGGGGATGTCAAAAAATTTGACAAGGGGATGTCAAAAATCTTTACATAATAATATAGATATAAATAATAAAAATAAAAT
>ERZ1035051.163-NODE-163-length-27895-cov-36.256501_pt1 | contig 27895 bp, 21 predicted proteins | sample MGYA00520586_ERZ1035051 | MGnify/ENA primary metagenome ERZ1035051 (study PRJEB33766, sample SAMN09781692) | gut metagenome | biome: gut microbiome | host: Homo sapiens | place: Madagascar | study: EMG produced TPA metagenomics assembly of the PRJNA485056 data...
TAACATTTGCCAAATCAATGGCATCAGCTGCAGTCGCTGTCAAACCAGGTATTGTGATGGCATCTTCCTGTGGGTTAGTCTGAGGATTAGCCCAGTCTGTGTAGTCGCCAGTGCAGGACCCCATAAAGAGGCCTGCAAGTGCGATAGATACATATAATGATATTTTTTTCATTTTCGTTCGATTTTAAATCGTTATTTACTTGATTTCACCAGTTTCGTTGCTGAAGTTGAGATAGAGACGCTGGTTAGTCTTGCATGTTACGCGAGCCTGATCTCCACCTGTTCCACGATATTCAATCTTCTTCTCGAATACCATGAACTCAGAATGCCACCACTCGTTGTCAGGTATCCTCACGTATGCACGAAGACCGGAATCATCACCTTCTGGAATGTCAGCTACGAAAGCTGGAGATACAAATTCACCATCAGCAGTTGTAGGAACAGTAAACAATGCACTTTCTACGTCTTCTTCCCAGCCTTCTGGTGCAGCAGCACCTAAGAGGAATACTTCTGGCTTGTTGAACTTCACATCGAAAACAATGTCGCGACCGCTAACAGAAGTTGTAACGATAACAAGATACCATCCAGGGTTGCTTGAAGAGATATTGCCATTGTTATCAATGATGTCACCCGCACAATCACCACCAATCTTGATGCCTGAGAAGCCCTTTTCACTGCCATCCCAATCTTTATTTGTATTGAACTTAAAGCCACTTTCGTCAATGTAAACTAAGTGCCAGAATGTCTCTGGATGATCGTAAACAGGAACCATTTCTAAGCATTTGTCCCAATTCCACTCACAGAAGTTACCATTCATGTAAATCTTAGTTGGCAGATTTACTGGAGGCAATGAGTACAAAAGATGTACATTATTGAGTGAAACGACATTTGACAGAATCTCTGAACCTGCAACTTTATTTCCAGCGGCATCTGCTACGTAAGCTTTTACTCGGAAATAAACCTTACTGTCGATAGGAAAGTCTGCATCAGTTTTTCCTTGTTCAAGATAGGTGTTGGTAAGTGTACTTGCTAAAGTCGGTGCATCTACTTCAATTTTAGCAGATGTGCTTGTTTCTTCCAACTCTTTCAAATCACTCATGTCCTCTTTTGTTGCAACTTGTACTGTATATACAGTGCTTGCTGGGAAACCATAGTTAGGCTGAGAGCAAGTAAGTATAATCTTGGATGAATTAGCCAAGTCTATAGCTGCATCCGCCAAAGCTGGAGTGTTTAGCTTGAACTCTGTTGGCTTATTGAGCGTTGGGTTTGAATCATTATCATCGCTACATGCAGTCATGAGACTGATACTCATGATGAGAAGCAATGCGGATTTTATAATATTTTTCATATTTATACTCCTTTATTTATTGTTATATTAGTAACCAGGATTCTGAACTAAGTTTTCGTTTGCAGTAAGATCCGATGTTGGGATAGGGAAAATATTCTTTGTTTCATCAAAGTTTCTTCCTGCATAGTCGCCACCTTTCCATTGCCACTTATAGTCGCTATTGTAGCCACCAAATTTACCAAAGCGTACCAAGTCTATACGACGACGACCTTCAAAGTAGAACTCACGGCTCCACTCGTCCAATATTTCAGAGAGGGAGTAACCTCTTTCGCGAGTGCTTGCGTTAGCGCGATTGCGAATCTTATTGATAGCTTCTGTTCCTTCACCAGTAGTAGTGCCGCCATTCAAACGTGCATTGGCTTCTGCGTATGTCAAGTAAGCTTCTGCAGAACGCATGATAAAGAAATCTGTGTCCATGAATGTAGCATCGCTTGCATTCTGATTGTCTGATCTGAAGTTAGTGAACTTGGCAACGCTGTAACCATTGACGAAGGTCTTTGGTTCTACTACGTCCAATGTTCTATCTATACCCCAAAACAAAGCACGGTCGTCACCTGCAAGTTCTGCTGTAGTGTAAGATTCTGCCTGTGGAATGTTTCCTGTAGGGAAGAATTTCTTGACAAGTTCAGGGCGTGCACGATTACCACCCCATGCTTGACCAGAAACGCCATTAACGCCAGCAGCATCATTTGGATTGGCATGCATATCGTTACTGAAGCAAGCTGCTGAGAGGAACAAACTTACACCCCAACTTGTTGTCTTCAAACCATCTTGTAGCAATGGGAATACACCCTCTGTAGATGCACTACTCTCACTATTGTCGGCCATAAATAACATCTGGTATGCGCTCCAACAATTTTTGCCTTCTTCATTCAATTTGTATGGAGAATCCATGACTTTCTTTGCGTATTCAGCAGCCTTCTGCCATTCTGCCTTACCTGTATATACCTCAGCATTCAAGTAGAGACGTGAAAGCAGCAACCAATCTGCAGCTTTATCTACACGGCCATAATTTGCATCTGAAGAAGTCTTTGCTTTTGCGTCTGCCAAATCACCTTCGATTTCCTTCAACTCGTTTTCGATAAATGCGTAGGCTTCTGCACGAGTGTAGCGAACTGGCTTTGTCATTGGAGTTGTTGTAAATGGTATGTTTCCGAAACCATCCATTAAAAGATAGTATTGGAAAGCACGCAAGAAGCGAATTTCAGCGCTTTTCTGTTTGTCACCATCTCCAGCTTCGCTCAAATACTGGTTGCAATAGGCAATACCAGTTGTAATACGTGCATAATAACCTTTGATGAATGGATTTGATGCATTGTAAGTGTTATTATTCAATGCTGCGACACCATCATCAGTTAACCAAGCGCAAATAGCTTCGTCTGTTGTCAATTCGTTGGTGTTAAACATCTGGCGAACAAGTCCTGAAGTACCACCATCAATACCGTCAACGTCGCAATCGCCGTTGGCACCACCATTTCCTGCTAAAGCGAAATTGGCATAACACTTGTTGAACAAACCATCAATATTAAGCTCTGTACTCATGTTTGGGTCGATTGGAGTAACATCCAGATCACCAACACATGAAGTGAAGCCTAATGCTAAAGCCATAGCAAAAACAGGAACTATTTTATATATTCTTTTCATGTTTTTAATCTTTAATGTGTGAATTAGAAATTCAAGCTAAGTCCGACAATGAATGAGATAGGACGTGGATACATATTGTAGTCGAATCCACTGCTGATCTCAGGGTCAAGGCCGTCATACTTGGTAATGGTAAATACATTAGATACTGTACCATAGATACGTCCTGACAGACCATGGTAACCTCCTGTCTTGAACAAATTGTTGAAGTTGTAGCCCAATGTGATATTGTCACACTTCAAGAATGATGCATTGTTAATGTAGTAATCAGTCAATTTGGCCGTATTGTCACCTGTTTGCCAGTTACGATCAACTACAGACTTCATTCTGTTAGTCAAGAAGAGTAATGAGTTACTCCAAACTGCACCATCACTCATGTTACTATTGTCTGCTACTACACCATTGAAAACATAGTTGCCAAGATTAGCTCTCAAAGAGAAGCTGAAATCCCAGTTCTTATATTCCATGCGTGATGACAAACCCATTGTTACATCTGGAGCTGGCTGCTTGTAGAGATACTTATCTCCTTCTGTGATTTTACCATCGCCGTCACGATCTACTACACATCCTTCGATAGGATTGCCGTTCTGATCGTAAACTTGCTGATATACATAGAACGAGTTAGTTGCATAGCCTACTTGATTGTACTCAAAATTAGAACCGGAACCTGTACCAATGGAATATTTTGTATTTGGCACAGGAGCACCAGTAGCAGAAACACCATTCAAGTCAGTAATCTTGTTCTTGTTGTAGGTGAAGTTATAATTAATTGTCCAATAGAAATCTTTTGATTGGATAGCCTTCCAGTCAATGCTAACTTCAACACCAGTATTCTTCAAAGAACCAATGTTTTGCCAAGCTTGATTTCTGTATGCAGACATAGCTGCTGTAGGTGCATAATTCAACAAGTCATCAGTCTTACGATAGTACCAGTCGATGCTACCAGACAGTCTTTGATTAAAGATACCCCAATCCAAGCCGATGTTATAGGTAGTTGTTGTCTCCCATTTCAAGTCTGGAGTGTAGTTATCTGGTCTGTAAAGTTGACCATTTCCTGTAACAGGATAGTAACTATCTGTTCCTGTATTCTTAGAATAGGTAGGAATCCAGTTGTAGTTGTTGATATCCTCACCTGCCTGCTGACCTGTAATACCATATCCTAAACGAAGTTTCAAGTCTGAAAGCCATTTAATCTTCTTCCACTCGTTCTCCTCGTTAATCTTCCAAGCAAAAGCGAAAGATGGGAACCATGCCCAGTGCTCTTTGAATCGAGAAGTACCATCATCACGTATGGTTGCTGTGAAGAAGTAACGATCCATTAATGTATAGTTGGCACGTCCAAAGAATGAAACCAAGAAACTTTCAGTTTTGAATTTGTATGGAGTATGAGGACGCGCTTCTCCTGGGCTTACTGTGTTTGTGGATGGATAATAGCCAATATAGTCTTCTTTCAGGCTTCTCCAGAAGTGCTGGTACTCATAACCTGCCATGATGTCAAAGTGATGATTCTTGTCGAAATCCTTGTAGTATTGAGCGTAAGCACTAAGGGAGAGGTTGCGTTTCAGAATTGTCTTTGATCCATGTGAACCATAATATATATAGTTTGGTGATTCACTTCCTACATGCCTGTACTGTGTACCTTCTGATACATCTGCACCTAATGTTGTATGTAAACGTAAATCCTCGAATCCGTGTACTTTATAATCGATGTCAGCACTACCAACGAATGAACGGCTATGAGCTGTCTCAGTGCTATAGTCGAGTACAGACAATGGGTTCTTAGGAGCATTGGTATTATATGTATATGGCCAACTTGGATCATTCAAAGCTGCACCGTCAGATGTCCACTGGAAATAGCCACCAAAGTCTTTTATCATCTGATTTGCATTGCTGCCAAGCAAGTTCTTGTGATACTCTGATGTATATGCGTAAGGACTCTGTGTTGGATCCATCTGTACAGCAGCGCTTATAGCATCATTACTTTTAGGGAACTTTGAGTGCGCATACATACCTTTACCATTCAAGTTGATGTTTAAGTGATCTTTAAAAAGAGAAGGGCTCAAATTGAAAGATGCTGTAGCACGCTGGAAATCGGAATTTTTTAAGATACCTTCTTGGTCTGTATAACCAAGAGATACACGATATGGCAGATTCTTTGTTGCACCAGAAACTGTTACGTTGTGGTCGTGACTGATGGCTGTACGGTAAATCAAATCTTGCCAATCTGTATTAGCAGTACCAAGGGCTTTGTATGCGTCACTTTCTGTACCATACATGTTCTTTATCAATGCACGATACTCATCACCATCAAGGACGTCCAAAGTCTTTCTCTTTGTACTGATAGTCATAGAACCATTGTAAGAAACCTGAGGCTTTTGTCCCTTGCGTCCCTTCTTTGTTGTAATGATGATGACACCATTAGAACCACGGGAACCATAAATAGCTGTTGCAGAAGCATCCTTCAAAATACTGAAAGATTCAATATCCTGTGGGTTTACCATAGCGAGAGGGTTAGAAACACCCTGTACACCATCATTGTCCATAGCTAAACCATCGATAACGATCAACGGGTCATTCGTTGCATTCAAAGAAGAACCACCACGTACACGAATCTGAGCACCACCACCAGGAGTACCGTCGGTGCTGGTAATGTTTACACCGGCAACTTTACCTGCAAGCATGTCCTGAGCATTAACAACAACACCCTTGTTCTTTGAATCAGGTTTGATTGCTGTTACAGAACCTGTGAGGTCGTTCTTCTTAGCAACACCATAACCAATGACTACGACTTCGTTCAAAGACTTAGAGTCATCTGTCATTGTGATGTTCATGCCGTTAGATGCCTTAACGGTCTGTGGAGTCATACCGAGGTATGTAAATGTAAGGTTAGTACCTGGAGCTGCATCAACAGAGAAGTTACCATCCATGTCGGTAATGCCCACTGCTTTACCGTTGACTGTAATGGTAGCACCCATGACAGGCTCACCAGAAGCATCTTTCACTTGTCCCTTAATAGCACCAGACTGTGCAAAGGAACTCGCTGTCAGGAGAAGACCACTTGCAAGGGTCAACGCTCTGAGAGGCAATTTAATTTTTACCTGCTTCATCATTTGCTTGATTTTTAAGTCTGCAAATAGCCTTTACCTAGAAGGGGTTCGAATGCCTCATGTACCTAAAAGCGTACCTAAAGGGGGCTTGATTTGGTCTAAAAGACTCACCGCCTCCACCTTTTTTCGGTTCACTATCTCAGCATATACTTGCGTGGTCGTGATGTTTTGATGACCCAACAGTTTGCTGGTGGTATAGAGGTCCACTCCCATCGTCAGCAAGGTGGTGGCAAAGGTGTGGCGAGAGACATGAAAGGTTACAGGCTTTTCAATGCCCGCCTCCCTAGCCCATTGCTTCATTCGGTAATTGACAGAGAAATACGATGGCAACGAAAAGACCTTGTCTTCTACCCTAGCCTGTCCCCTTGCAGGCATCCATGCCAAGGCATTCTCCGACAAGGGTATCGTCACCACATGACGACTCTTCACCATCTGCTTGCTAATATAGTATCCCTCTGTACCCTTCCCGATATCAGCCCATCGCAACGACCTTACATCACTAAGGCGCAAGCCACAGAAACAAGCAAAGAGGAAGGCGCATTTCACGGTATCAGCCTTGCACGGCGTAACCATCAGCAATTTGATTTCCTCTATGCTGAGATAACAACGCTTACTCTCTTGCTTGCTGAGCATTTTGCGTTCTTCTTTCTTTAATAGTTTAGTGGGATTCTTGGGTATGATGCCTTCTCTCACAGCCTCATTCAATACGGTAACAAACGTGTTGAAATAGAGTCTGGCTGTACCCTTAGCCAAATCTTTCTCATGATGTTCGCCCCGCATGGGCACATCCGTACCAATGGTCTTGGCATGAGCCAAATACTGCACCCAACCTTCACAATACGTCTTGTCCAGTTGTGCCATGCGGATATTCTCACCCTTGTATTTTATCAAATGCAAGAGGGTATGCTGGATGTTGGCAGCATGACTGCCACTCTGTCCTTGCTGTCTTTTTTGGTCTGCATATAGCAACATCCAGTCTTTTAAGAGCATATCCTTGGTCTTCATCTCTCGCTGATAGTTACCGTGGCTCATACTCCACTCTTTGATTCGCTCACATCGGATGAGGATGGCGGTGCGCAAAGTAGCTTCATTCTTTGCCTTTGCCTCCTTGTCACTTCCCCTTTTGTCATCTACCAGCAACAATCCCTTCAACCGCTCATAGGTATAGCCCCTACCCTTGCTTCCAGCTTGATAAGTACGGAGATAGATAGCCTTGTTGCCATTCTTCAAAGGTTTCACCCAAATCTTGATGGGTTCCTTCGCTTTTGTTTTAGTTCTCTTTTTCGCCATAATCTTTACTGTTTCGTCTGTGCAAAATTATACGGAAAAACTATCTTCTTCAAGTCTTTCAAGTTAAAGTACCTAAAGATGTACCTAAAGAAACAACTTAACGAGTAAATGCAAACGATTGCACAAATCGTTTGCATCTGGTTGCTTCTTTATTCTCTTTCTATCCACTCTTCCTTTTATTTGATATTTGTATTATCGAGAGGAAATTTATGTAAAATAAGCCGCTTTCTTTGTCTGCAAAAGTACGAAAAATCCTTGTAACTGACAAATATCTCCTTTATTATTATTAAAAAACTTGAAATCATTTGGTAGTCGTTCTTTGTCAATCAGCAAACTACTCTTATGCAGAATATGCTGTTCGAGACTACACCAAGCCGATGGGAGTTGCTACCTACAAGACGTTGGATGACATGCCAGAAAGATTACGCAAGGCTTTGCCAGGGTTAGCCATAAGGGAGCGATTTGGAAATTTTCGCATGGACTATCTCGACATGAGCCATCTAGAAGGTGAGGAAAGATATAGAGACAGACTAACTTACGATGGGCGTTGGGAGAACAACTTGTATCAATTCTTTAGAATTGTTATGCCTAAGTTGACATTCGACTTACCTCACCCTTTTCATCTGGAAGGTTATCAGCGTGTAGATGACACACCACAAATGAAAGCTGTAAGAGAAGGATTTACCAATTCGATTATTCACTCTGACCTATTCTTGGATAGTGGTATCTTAAGGATAGAAAAGCATGATGACTGCCTATGCTTACGAAATCCTGGAAATTTGAAACTTCCGATAGAAAACATCTATGAAGGTGGGGTTTCAAAAGCACGCAACCCAAGAATACAGAATATGCTCCGTATGATAGGATATGGTGAGAATATAGGTTCTGGATTTCCTAAAATTATCTCTGCTTGGCAAAAGGCAGGTTGGGGTAAGCCTGAATTAATAGATAAATACGAGTTACAAGAGGTAGAACTACGATTACCTATTCCTAATGAAACTGGTGGTCAAACTGGTGGTCAAACTGGTGGTCAAACTGGTGGTCAAACTGGATCACCAAAAACAATTGAAAAAGTTTTTGAATTAATAAAAGACAATCCGTATATAACAAGACAAGAACTCGTGGACAAAATAGGTATCAAGGCAAGTGCAATACAAAAACACATAGAAAAGCTAAAGGCTCAAAAAAGAATAGAGCGTGTTGGTTCTTCTACATTTGGAGGCCATTGGGAAATCAAAGAATAAATAATCCTTCGTTTCATCATCGAAACAACAATATTCAATAGGCGGCTCTCGTTTCTAGGAGTCGCCTATTTTTCTTTCTCCTCATCCTTTTCTAGTATTTTTCCCTAAAACCTTGGAAGTTACGAGGAAAAGTCGTATGTTTGCATCACAAATCAGTTAAACGTTTTAAAAGGAGATGGATATGAAACGGGCAGAAGACAAGTATCAACGGTCACAGAACTTCCACTGGAGGAAATTCAGAAAATGAGGGAATAAGGAATATCCTTCTCTGCCCAGGTATATTTTTCTCCCTGCCCACGCAAAAATTTTTCCGTGGGCAGGGAAAAATAAAAGTGGGTACATGGACGGAAAAAATGAAACCAAATTTCTCGAAAATTACAGACGGACGAAGAAGCGCTTCTTTGCAACTTAACAATGCGATTCGTTAGAGCTTATAATGTGCTTTCTTTGAGGAATTAGTCTTTCAGACAACCAATAGGAACCACAAATACACCATCTTTTCTTCGATAAGCAAAATCGCCTGTTCCCGTGAGTACCATCATGAAGGAAGGCTCATTCATTTTTTCTGTATTAATTTTGCCTGCAAGAGTTAGAAGATTTGCAGCACCCTCGTTGATGAGTTTATCGCCACCTAATTTTACTTCAACAAGTCCATATTTTCCATTGTGCAGATGCACCACGGCATCACATTCCAACCCGTTTTTATCACGATAATGATACACTTCTCCATCCAAAGCGTCAGCAAAGACTCGTAAATCTCTCCAATGAGGCAGGATTATCCATATACAGGATACTATTGGCCTGCTGTTCGGCGGTGGTAGTTTTTCCACACCATTTGGGACCTTCTATCAAAATAGCTCCCTTGCTTGCCAATTTCTTTGCCAGCATTTGGTCTGCAATTCTATGTTTGTATTCCATATTTCAAATATTTGTTGATTTGCATGCAAAGATACAACTTTTTTTCAATATTTCCTCAGTTGGCTGAATTTTATTTCCTCAGTTGGCCGAATTTTGTTTCCTCAGTTGGCCGGATTTCGTTTCCTCAGTTGGCCGTATTTCGTTTCCTCAGTTGGCTGAATAATACCTCAAAGCGGAAATAGGTGAGCCCAAGATACTATGGGTATAAGTCAAAATGTCAGTCATCATGTAGATGTAATTCCACTTTATGCCATGAGTAATTTGTGCAAACGTTTGCATGATTTATTCACTTGATTTGCATCAATTAATGATACAGGCTAATCAAAAATATCGTATCTTTGCCACCGTAATAACAATACAAACCTATACGATAAAATAGATTAACAATCAAAAGTATATTAACATGAAGAAATTATATTTCACCCTCCTCGCCGCAATGGCACTCACTCTCGGAGCTTGTTCAAGTAGCAACGACCCTGATATTCCAGAGCCAACTCCTACTCCTACTCCAACTCCTGAACCAGAGCCTGAGCCAGAACCTGGTCTCACTTCACAAGGTTGGGCAAACAACTATAGCGGTGTGATGCTGCAAGGATTCTCATGGGATTCTTATAATGAGTCACAATGGAAGGTCTTAGAGAAGCAGGCTGATGACCTGAAAGGCTACATTGATCTTGTATGGCTTCCACAAAGTGGAAAATGTATCGAAACCACCCAGGTGATGGGCTATATGCCATATTATTATTTCAATCAGAACTCATCATTCGGATCTGAGGCTGAACTCAGAAATCTGATTACCAAGTTTAAAGCCGCTGGTATAGGCGCAATAGCTGATGTAGTGGTCAACCACCGTAATACGGAGGGCTGGTATACATTCCCTGCTGAAACATACAAGGGTGTGACCTATCAGATGCAACCTACAGACATCTGCAAGAATGATGATGGTGGAACTACAGCAACCCAGGCTGCCACAGACGGGGTAAGCCTCAGCCAGAACAATGATGAGGGAACCGACTTTGGAGGTTGCCGTGACATCGACCACAAGAGCGAAAATGTGCAGAAGGTAATCAAAGCATATCTGAAATATCTGAAGGATGATTTGGGTTACACCGGTTTCCGCTATGATATGGTGAAAGGTTTCGATGGCAGCCATGTTGCCGACTATAATGATGCCACAGGTGTAGAATACTCTGTAGGTGAATACTGGGATGGTAACGACAAAATAGAAAGTTGGATAAACAGAACTAACAAGAAGAGCGCAGCCTTCGACTTCCAGTTCCGTTATAATGTTCGTGACGCTATCGGCGTAAGAGATAATAAGGTTGTTGCAGCTCCAAACTGGACAAAGTTGAGCAGCAACGAAAATCTTATGCACGATGCCAATTATCGTCGTTATGCAGTTACTTTCGTCGAGAATCATGATACCCAGTATCGCTCTGCAGATGAGCAGTTGGATCCTCTTAAGCGAGATACGCTTGCAGCCAATGCCTATATGCTCGCCATGCCAGGAACACCTTGTATCTTCCAGCCACACTGGAGAGATTACAAGCCTGAGTTGAAGGAGATGATTGCTGCTCGTAAATATGCTGGTATCACCAATATGAGCAATTACGCAAACAAGAAATGCCAGAATACTTTATATGTCAATGAAGTGACTGGTAAGAAGCACAAACTTCTTGTGGCTGTAGGTAATGATGCTGATAAATATGCAGGAGAAACAGGCTATACAAAGATTCTTTCTGGTTATCACTATGCCTATTTCCTCTCTAATGATGCAGAAACCTCTTGGACCGACGTGCCTTCCGGCTCATACGAGGAAGGTTTCAAGACCACACTTACTGCAGTCAGCCAGACAGAGGGAGCTAAATTGGTTTATACCTTGGACGGCTCTACCCCTACTGCAAAGAGCACAACTGTAGAAAGTGGTAAGGAAATCAGCATCAATGGTACTTGTACCTTGAAGGTTGGATTGCTTGTGAATGGTGAAGTAAGAAATATCGCCACACATCAATATACGATTGAGAAGTTCAAGGCATATAAATTTATGATTTATGTGAATGCCGATGCTGTGAAATGGAATCCATTATACTGCTATACATGGAAGAAAAAAGCATCTGTTGAGTGGCCTGGTGAAAAGATGACAGAAACAAAGACCATTGGTGGAAAGACATGGTACTACAAGGAAGTCAGCATTGATAATGCAACCGAGTTGGTAAATGTCATATTCAATAATGGTGCAGATAAGCCGCAGACTGTAGATATAACAGGTCTCACCAGTACGGCTTACTTTGAAATCGAAACATCCAAGGAAGGAAAAAAATATAAAGTGAAGGATGTTACAGCAGAATACAATAAATAGCATTTAGTTTAGGCATACAATTTTTATTAGTTAGTTGGTTTTGTTTTAGGTTTAAAAGAGGTATTCCCAAAAAGCGTTTTCGGGCAATACCTCTTTTGCTATTTTATAAAGTCAAGAAACGCATTAAGCAAGGATGCATTGCCCAAATTACGACCCTCAGTTTGGGCACTTATTGCCCACCTCGTGAGCAACGGTTGCTCATCTCATGTTCATCGGTTCCCCATCACGTGATCCCCGAGGGACCGCTTGAAGGGCATAGCAGGAACTTCTCATGCATACTGAATACAAATCCACTTCGCAAAGAAGCGGTCGCTTACTAAATAACCATTAGGAGTCTTGCTTACCAACTGCTTATCCACCAATGCCTTCAACGCAGTTTTCACGCTGCTCGTAGCAGGAAGCTGATGGGATCTGATAAACTGCTGGCTCAAAGGCGAACTCACCAGTCCCTCTCGAGCTATTGCCAATAGAAGCAACTGCTGATTCTCCGTAAGCCAGGCACAATAGTTCTGATAAGCCATCGCCTGTTCATCTATCAACTCCTGAACCACCTCATCTACCAATGACTTCGTAATCTCAGAAGAACCATGCTCATAAATGCCATGCAATATTGCCTGCACATACCACGTTACACAATCCGACTGCTGATAGATATAAGAAAAGGTGGATTCATCTATTGACCTGTGCTGAGAGGACAGAAGACGATTGGCAAATTCCAAATACACCTGCTCTTCGATACAAGGCAAAGACAACACCAAAGAACTCTGGAAGAAAGGACGGTTGGCAGACAGAAACATCTCCTGCATCATGTGCTGCTGACTGCCAGAAAATACGAAATATACATTTGGCAAGAACTGGATATAAGAACGGATCATTGCCTCTACCCCATCCTCAGGATAGTTTAATATCTGCTGAAACTCATCTATGGCGATGTAGCAGCGCTTACCTGACTGCTTCAAATACTCAAATATTCGCTTCAAACTCTCCTTACCCTCACTCGGCTTTAAATCTAAAGAAAAAGTAGGAATTCCTGTCAGTTCATCTATCGTCAAAGTAGGTCGCCAACTACTGAAGAACTCCTGAACTTTACGAAGGGCCGATTGAGAAACCGTATCAAGTTTTCCGATGATTTCAGAAGCCATGATTTGCACCATTTGCTCCAGGTTTTTGGTGGCAAAAATATCGAGGTAGAAACATTTCACCCCTTCATATTGCTCCTCCATCTGATGGAAAACATGATGTATCAAGCCCGTCTTACCCATACGACGAGGGGCGACAAGCGTGATGTTACGCTCATTATGCAGCGTAGAAATCATCTTCTCGGTTTCTTTCTGGCGGTCGCAAAAATACTCTGCTCCTTTATAACCATACACAACAAAAGGATTGTTCAATGTTGCCATATCTCATCATTATTCATTACACAAATAACCATTGCGCTTTTTACGCAACGCAAATTACGCAATAAAAAACGAGATAGCCAAATGTTTTCGAGATTTTTAATAATAATTACACGAAAACTGACTGCTTCAAATACGTTCTATCTCGGGGTGCGCTCTATTTTCAATACCTGATCACAATAATCTACTACGGCAGGGCGATGCGTGATGAAGATAACGGTCTTATCATGCGAAGCCAAGATATTCTGAAGGAGTTGACGCTCGGTTTCTGGATCCAATGCACTCGTAGCCTCATCAAAAAGCATGATGCTGCGATTGCGCAACAGACTTCGGGCTATGGCAATACGCTGTGCCTGCCCCTCGCTCAAGCCTCCTCCCTGCTCGCTGCAAACCGTATCGAGTCCTTGTGGCAATTCCATCACAAAGTCGGCACAACTCGTATGCAAGGCTGCCTGCATCTCCTCATCAGTTGCATTCAACTTGCCTAATCTCAGATTATCACGGATGGTTCCACTCATCAGGGTATTGCCCTGAGGAACATATACGAAGTTGCAACGGTGGCGAGGCGACAGTTCGCCCTTCTTTTCCGACGAATGATAAATCTCTACTTTTCCATGCTGAGGACGGAGCAAGGCCAAAAGCAGACGGATAAGCGTAGTTTTTCCTGCACCCGTTTCTCCCAAAATAGCCGTACAGCTGCCCGGACGGAAATCAAAACTCAGATGATTGATGATATTCTTCTTGTCCAATGGCTGGTTCTGATACAAGATTTTTTCCTCTGGAGAAGCCTCAGCCAGCTTATAACTGTAGCAGACATCCTGCAATCGGATGCCGCAAGGCGAAGGAATCAGGATTGGCTCTCCCTGTTCCTCCAGCGGATTTTCCTCCAGTTCCATCAGTCGTTCTGCTGCCGTAAAGACACTCACGAAGGCAGGAACCAACTTGGTAAGGTTTCTTGCCGGAACCTGTATCTTATTGACCAACTGCAGGAAAGCCGTCATGCCTCCGAAGCTCAGACTGCCGGCACTCATGCGAATGGCCGCCCAAAGGAAAGCCACGAGATAACCTAAGGCAAAACCGAAGTTGACTATCAGATTACTGAACACGCTAAACATCGTACGCTTCACCACGTGTCCACGCAATTCCTTCTGTGTATTCTCAAGTTTATCCACCATCGCATCATCCTTCTCCAAGGTCTTGATGAGCATACGATGCTGGATAGTTTCCTGCAGCACACTCTGCACCTTACTGTCTGAATCACGCACCTGGCGGGTCAGTTGGCGCATCTTTCCCACATAGATTTTGGAGAAAGCCAAGAAAATCGGAATCATGATGACGATAACGATAGAGAGCACCTTGTCCATCGAGAAAAGATAGAAGAAGGCACCAAGAAACATCGCTAATACGCTCAGCGTATTCGGTATGGTCTCCGTCAGGAAATTCACCACATTGCTCACGTCCGTCTCCAGTCGGTTGAGCACATCTCCCGAATGCATCTTTTCCCTACCGTGCCATTCAGAACGGAGGATACGATCGAGCATGCGCTGCTGCATACGGTTTTGCGCCTTGATGCCCAAGAGATTACGAATCCAGACGGAAGAAACATTCAGGGCGAAGTCGGCAAGAATCAGGAAGCCCATGAGAGCAACAGCCCAATAGATATCGCCTTCCACCACATGAGAAGCAACATCTATGGCACGCTTAACCGCCCAAACCTGTGCCAGACTCACTCCCACCGAGAGCAAACCCACGGAAGCATTGAGGACAGCCTGCAACTGGTTGCCCCGCCATGCCTGCCAAAGCCAAATCAGCAAGGTTTTGGCATCATACTTAAACTTTGGAACCTTGAATATCTTCATCCATCTAAGCATTTGAATTCTTCCCTCTTCACTCTTCACTTAAATTCATCTTTCCCTCTGGTCAGCGCCCCACATCAGTTTCTCTCTCAGCGTAGAGAAATAACGCTGGTTGCGCTGCTTCACGATTTTGATAGAATGCGCAGCTTTGCGGATGACGAGACTGGTTTCCTCCGTCATGCGCTCACTTCTACCATCGATAGCCACGAGATAATTATGACTGCGACTCTCAATGTCCAGTTGGATTTCAGCCGTATCATTGATTACGATAGGACGGATATTCAGACTGTGCGGAGCAACAGGAGTGAGACAGAGACTTCCACTCTGCGGGATGATAATAGGTCCGCCATTGGAGAGATTATAGGCAGTAGAACCCGTAGGCGTGGTAACGATCAGACCATCCGCCTGATAGGTAACCAAGAATTCCCCATCCACATGAGTACGGATGGAAATCATGGAAGCATCATCACGCTTCAAAACGGCAATATCATTGAGGGCAAAAGGATTGCCTGCCAATACGCCGCCCCTCGCCTCTACCTGGATAACCGCATGTTCCTCTATCTGGCATTCCCCGGCATAGAGGCTGTCCAGTGCAGTCTCTATTTCGCTTGGCAACACATCAGCCAGGAATCCCAATCGGCCCATGTTGATACCGATGATAGGAGTCCCCTTCGCCCCCACCTTACTGGCAGCCTTGAGGAAGGTTCCGTCGCCGCCCATGGAGATGACGTAATCCACATCGAAGTTGTAATCCTCGAAGACACCCGCCACCTTCACATCCAGATGGAGGTCGCGTACGAGAAAGTCGTAATAAGCATTCTCCACATAGATCTCAGCCTTCTTCTTTTCCAGAAAAGCCAAGATAGTTTCGATGGAAACCGACTTCTTAGCCTGGTATTCATTGCCAAATATTGCAAATTTCAAATGTTGTTCTGCCATTTGTTTTGTCATTTCAATTATTATTGTTACTTTTGCAAAGGTAATAATATAAATCGAATTATTCAACAAAAAAGATAAAATTATGGCAAAGGTATATGAATTTCTTGCCAATGGCTTCGAGGAAATCGAAGGTTTGGCTCCTGTTGACATCCTCCGCAGAGGGGGCGTAGATATCAAGACGGTCAGCGTTACCGGTAGTGAATTTGTGGAAACTTCCCACGGAGTTACCATCAAGGCCGACCTCCGTTTCGAGGATGTTGAGAGTTTTGAAGATGCCGATATGCTGATGATTCCTGGTGGAATGCCGGGCAGCACCAACCTCAATGAGCATGAGGGAGTACGCCAGGCACTCATCGCCCAGCACAAGGCAGGCAAACGTGTAGGTGCCATCTGCGCAGCGCCTATGGTATTGGCCAGCACAGGCATCCTCGACGGCAAGAAAGCTACCTGCTATCCTGGTTTCGAACAGTATTTCGATGCCAGCACAGAATATACAGGCACCCTCTTCCAGGAAGATGGCAATGTGATTACAGGTGAAGGTCCTGCAGCCACCCTTCCTTATGCCTACCAGATATTGAGTTATTTCGTGAGCAAGGAAACCGTGGCTGCCCTGCAGGACGGAATGATGTATGATCATCTCATGAAGAGCAAGTAAAAAGAAAAATATGGATTACGTAATTATAGTAGCCGGGGGCAAAGGTCTCCGCATGGGAAGTGAGATTCCCAAGCAGTTCTTGCCAGTAGCAGGCAAGCCTATCCTGATGCGCACCATCGAGCGCTTTCATGAATACGATGAGCATCTGAATATCATCTTGGTATTGCCGGAGAGCCAGCAGGAATACTGGCACCAGCTTTGCGAGGAGCATCATTTCGATATCAAGCATCAGATTGCCAATGGTGGTGACACCCGCTTCCAGTCTTCGAAAAACGGACTTGCACTCATCCCCGATGGAGAGGACGGTGTGGTAGGAATCCATGATGGTGTGCGCCCATTCGTCTCTACCGACGTCATCAGCGAATGCTACGAGACGGCACGCGAGGAATATGCAGCCATCCCTGTCTATGCGGTGACTGAAACCCTGAGATATATTGACAAGCGTGGCGGTGGCAAGAATGTGCTCCGTGATGATTATCGCATCGTGCAGACTCCACAGACCTTTGACATCAGTTTGGCAAAACAGGCCTTCAACCAGGGTTACAAGGAACAGTTTACCGACGATGCATCCGTTATAGAAAGTCTCGGCTGTCAGGTAGCGATGGTGGATGGAAATCGAGAGAATATCAAGATCACCACCCCATTCGACATCAAGATCGCTGAAGCATTGTTATCAGAATAAGAACAAGAGAATTCTTCTCTCTTCACTTAAAAATATGAGTAGTATTTTAGACCAAGACATCATGTTCCTGCCCGGCGTAGGACCCAAAAAGAAAGAGATACTGAGCAAGGAGCTCGGTATCAGCTCCTATGGTGACTTGCTGGAATACTACCCTTATAAATATGTAGATCGTTCGAGGATTTTCCACATCAGCGAACTCACCCCCGACATGCCTTATGTCCAGATCAAAGGCCGAATACTCAGTTACGAGGAGTTTGATACTGGCAAACGCAACAAGCGTCTTGTTGCCCATTTCTCCGATGGCTTCGGCGTGGTCGATTTAGTCTGGTTCCGCAGTTCCCAGTACATTCTCAAGACCTATCATGTAGGTACCGAATACATCGTCTTCGGCAAACCAGCCCTCTTTGGCGGCCGCTATCAGTTTGCCCATCCCGACATGGATGATGCCAGCAACCTGCAGATTTCTGAAATGGGAATGCAACCTTTCTATAATACCACCGAAAAGATGAAGAAGTACGGATTTTCCTCCCGCACCATTGAGAAGCTCACCAAGACCTTGGTAGGACTGCTTCCTCAATTGCCCGAGACATTACCCGACTCCATCACCTCCCGCCTGCATCTGATTTCCCGCGATGAAGCCTTCCGCTTCATCCACTATCCGCATACCCATCAGGAGATGCAGAAAGCACAGGTGCGACTCAAGTTTGAGGAACTCTTCTATGTGCAACTTAATATATTAAGGTACGCGAGCGACCAGCGGCGCAAATACCGTGGCTACATCTTCAACCGCATCGGCGACATCTTCCATGATTTCTATGCCCACCATCTTCCTTTCGAACTCACGGGCGCACAGAAACGGGTGATGCATGAGATCCGTGCCGATATGTGCAGCGGCCGACAGATGAACCGGTTGCTGCAGGGCGACGTGGGTTCTGGTAAAACCCTCGTGGCGCTGATGACCATGCTCATCGCCCTCGACAACGGTTATCAGGCCTGTCTGATGGCTCCTACCGAAATCCTTGCCGAACAGCACTTGCAGACCATCCGTGAATTTCTCAAGGGGATGGACATCCGAGTGGAACTGCTCACGGGTATGGTGAAGGGAAAGAAGCGCAAGGAAGTGCTCGATGCTCTGATTCGTGGAGATGTCCAGATATTGGTGGGCACACATGCCATCCTCGAAGACCCCGTGATGTTCGCCCATCTCGGCGTAGCAGTCATCGACGAGCAACATCGCTTCGGAGTTGCCCAGCGTGCCCGCCTATGGGCAAAGAGCGAGAATCCGCCTCATGTATTGGTGATGACCGCCACGCCTATCCCGAGAACCTTGGCGATGACCATCTATGGCGATCTCGACGTGAGTGTGATAGACGAACTTCCGCCAGGTAGAAAACCCATCCAGACTTTGCATAAGTTTGACAACCAGTTGACCAGCCTCTACCAGAGCATCCGCCGTCAGATCAATATGGGCAGACAGGTTTATATCGTCTTCCCGCTGATCAAGGAGAGCGAAAAGAGCGACCTCAAGAACTTAGAGGAAGGATTTGAAACGCTGAAGGAAGCCTTCCCGGAGTTCCGCCTCAGCAAGGTACACGGACAGATGAAACCGGCAGAGAAGGAAGAAGAAATGGAGCATTTCGTGAAGGGCGAGACGCAGATATTGGTAGCCACCACCGTGATAGAAGTGGGTGTGAATGTGCCCAATGCCTCCGTGATGGTTATCCTCGATGCACAGCGCTTCGGACTTGCCCAACTCCACCAGCTCAGAGGCAGAGTGGGACGAGGTTGCGACCAGAGTTACTGCATCCTCGTCACCAGCTATAAGTTGTCGGAGGAAACCCGCAAACGCATTGATATCATGTGTGATACGAACGATGGATTCCGCATCGCCGAAGCCGATCTCAAGTTCAGAGGACCGGGCGATTTGGAAGGAACCCAACAGAGCGGAATGGCTTTCGACCTGAAGATAGCCAATATTGCAAGAGACGGACAGATTGTACAGTTGGCACGCACAGAAGCACAGACCATCATCGATGCCGACCCACATTGCAACCTGCCTCAGAATGCCCTGCTCTGGAACCGACTGAAAGAAATGAAGAAAACCCATATCAATTGGGCTGCAATCAGTTAGGGAAACCATGACCGGGATTAAAAAAGAGGATTAAAAAGAGAATAACTGAGAAAGAAATCAGAGATAAAAAGGAATCAAGAGATGAAGGAGAAAAACAATATAGAAGAAGGCTTCCTTTTTGATGAAGAAGAAATCGGAAAGCAGGAAACGGACACACAGACATCAGAAGGCACAGAATCCACAGATGCCCCTCGCCGTAGAGGAAGAAAGCGCTCCATGGTGACGGAAGACAGACCGCCCCTCACACCAGAACAGATGAGAGAACTTCTGGAAGGCATCACGGAGATAGAGACAGCTACAGGCATCCGATACATCCGTATCCACCTCACAGCCAAGATGTTGATAGGCATCCGGGAAAGTTCCGGCAAGGAGTTCACCATCAATCTCGGTGAACTGTATCAGGCCTATCAGAAATGCCTCCGCTTTACCAGTCCGGAAGTCAAGCGAATCATCTTTATGGGTCACTCTCCAGCCGTCACCCTGCTGCGAATGCTGAAAGAAAAAGCACAGAATTTATCGTGAAAAAACGATAAAGGCTTCATGAGGGAATGAAACAGACTTCATAAAGGAATGAAACAGGCTTCATGAGGAAACGAAAGTAATTTCAATAGAAAATGCAAATACTTTCGTAAGAGGCCTGCATAATTTTGCAAAAACAGAATACTGTAAAATTGATTTAAATCAAGAAAGGTTTCTTCTTAACAAAAGTTAAACATCAACTTTTCGCGTTAAATATCCCCTTATTCGTGTTAATGGCCTTGGCAGACTGGAATATTTTTCATATATTTGCAAAGTCTATTTAACAAAGTCACGCACATAAGGGGTTTTTACTTAGGTGTTTTGTAGTGGAATTTCATTTATGATTTCATTTCAATGGTGACGAACCTAAAAAAGAATATTAATTAAAAAGTATGAGTTTAAAAAAGAAAATAAAGAAGATTTCCGTAGTGGCATTGTTGGCGTTAACAACCGTGCCGTCATTTGGTCAAGACTTGCTTGCCCGTCAAGCACCAGTTGACCATCGCATGAAGTCGATAGACACATTAGCAGTATCTCATTATCGAATGATGGAAGATAGAGAGAATCCTTCAGCAGAGTTGTATCAGGATTTCTCCAACAAGTATGCTCACCGCCGGACTGCGCTTCCTGAGCACTTCCGTATCGACCTCCGTCATTTCTGCATGCCAACTCCAAGTCGCGTTGTCACAAGTAACTTCGGTTACCGTGCAAGCTTTGGCCGCCAACATAAAGGTATGGACATCAAGGTTTATATTGGCGACACAATCCGCGCTGCCTTCTCAGGCAAAGTTCGCATTGTAAGATATGAAGGTGGTGGTTATGGTAAGTACATCGTAATCCGTCACAATAATGGTTTGGAGACCATCTACGGTCACCTCTCTAAGCAGCTCGTTTCTGAGAACGAGGAGGTAAGAGCAGGCGATGTGATTGGTTTGGGAGGTAATACAGGTCGTAGTACCGGTTCTCACCTTCACTTCGAGACTCGTCTTTGCGGTGTAGCCCTCAACCCAGCGTTGATGTTCGACTTCCGCAATCAGGACGTTACTGGCGATTTTTACGATTTCCGTCGCGACTCTTACGAGCGTGAGTCTGCAGATGCCAATGCAGCTCGTGGCAAGATTGGTAATGGTGGTTACACCCGTGAACAGGTTAATGGTGGCGAAGTGGGCAGATACAATGCCAACGCTGGTGGCGAGAAGCTTTACCACAAGGTTAAGTATGGTGAGACTCTGAATTCCATCGCCGAGAAGCGTGGTGTAACAGTAGATCAGATTTGCCGCCTCAACGGTTACAAGAAGGATAAGAAGCTGACTCCAGGTCAGATTATCCGCTACTCTTAATCTTAGGACTTTACAACAATACTTTTTCAATAACAACCATAAAGCAGGAATCTCTGGGAGGAGGTTCCTGCTTTTTTCGTTATATAATCATTTCAGGAGAGGCTAACGTTAATGTTGTTGAAAAAGAGAGAGAATAGGTTGTATTTTCAATAGAAAATATTACCTTTGCAATATTGATATGCATAGCTCGCTTTCTTGTGAAAGAGAATCTCCAAATACTCCACGATTTGCTATCACGAAGTTGCAAATCCATATATTAGCACTTTTTTCAGTCATAAAAGTTCTACAAAAATCATTCTATTTGCAAACCTTAACCATTTTGAAACATATTTATTCTCAAAAAGAATGTAATTTTGCACCCGAAATTACAACAGGTAAACTCTTATCATAAGAGTTGTATAAAAAGATAGTATAATTCAAGGATAAAAACATTAGATCATGAAAATGATGAGAAAAAATAGTAACCATCTCTTGATAGAGATTTCTAATTGTGGGGGGGGTAATTTTGCTCTTCAACATTTAAAGTCCCCTAATCTTAAATACCAAGATTTGAATTTTCCCTAAATCTATCAAAATTCCGTTTTCTGGAGGTTAGTTTTATTAGATAAATATCCCTTTTTATCTTCTGTCATAAGGCAGAGGCAGGGATAGTACGACATTCTAACGTTTAAAACTTTCTATTCTGTTATAAGTAAAAATTTTAATACTCTCTAAGTAATTCCAATATAATTTAGATATTCAGTATAATTCATTTATTTGTCTTATGAAAATCAATTTTTTTAAAGCTGCCGTGCTGGTAGCCGTTATCTTTATACTGCTTCCTTTGAAGGCAATAGGTCAGGCAAACACCTACTACGACAAGGGGCAAGAGGGTGCAACACCAAATCGCACCACGTTGAAATCACGTATGGCACTCGTAGGCCATAACTGTATGGTAAGCCGTCTGGCTGATGGTATTGCCGTTGGTTCAGGTTCTAAGAACCTCTCCTATTTGTGCGATGATGATCTGGACAACTACTACACTCTTCCAAGTGTAGCAAACGTTAATCTTATTGTCGGATCGCCTATTGTCGCTGTGAAAGACATGAAACACTACATCGACAAAGACACAAAGGCTGGTTTCAAAATTTCTGGTGAAAGCAGCTTGTTGAAGCTCGATGTTCTGAAAACAAATTACCAAATTCGTTTCTACAAAGATGGAAAGACTTTGTTGACATCTGATATTGAACAGCTTGGCTTCTCTGTGCTTGAACTGACTCTTGGTAGTGTTAGTCTTGACAACAATCTCGTAGATATCGTTGCTGCCAAACAGCCTACAGAAGACTATGATGAGATTGCGCTCATCGGAAAAAGCGGCGTGAATATTGATGCCGTAAACGGTCTGAAGATTTATTATGCTTTCGTGGGTGATGCGGAATATTCGTTGACGAAAACGAAAATCACGCAATACGACGAGAACATTAAATTAAATGCAAAATCAAGCACTCATCCGACAGATTTGCCATTGATAGGTGACCTAAATTACCTAAACAGAGATCTTATAGACGATGACCTTTCAAATGGCATCGCAATTTCTGCACTCTTGCAGCTTGGCTCTTCTGGTTATGCACAAGTCATTGCTAATAATGGAAAGAGCACAGAAACATTCCCTGCAGGAACAGAAGCGGGCTTTGTGTATAGCGATGGAGCTCTGATTGGTGCAGGCGTAACCCCTGTCATTTATCTTCTTGACAAGAATGGCAACGAGATTTACAAAAAAGCTATAGAAACAACCGTGCTGTCTGTTTCTATAGCTGGTAATCAAAAGAAAGTATCCATTAAGGCTCCTGTTGATTTCTCAGGCATCAAATTCAGAACAATGGGAGTGGAAGTTGCTAATGGTGTCACCGCCAACTATGCCTTCATCATTCCTAAGCCAATCACAGCAGGCCATCAATGCGAGATGAATCCTACTGCCAGTCTCGACCTCTGCAACTGCGTCTCTCATTATCAACTCAAATGGGATAAGGAAAATTTCCCAAATGTAAAATGGGAAGAAGCAGAACCTTTACCAAATGGAGTTACATTCGACTCAACCAACAACACGCTCGACTTCAGCGAAACAGATAGCTACAAGAATGGTACAGGCGAGAAAGTGACTGTAAAAATGAAACTGACGAACCTTGCATGCGAGAAAAAATGTTCACAAACCATCACTATCAACTATGGCGGCTCTACCGAGCAGAAGCCTGAAGATAAGAAGAAGGAAACTGTGCTCTATAATGCCGATCCTGCAAATCCTATATATGAATTAGGTGGAGGCACAAGCGCAGGTATCAACCTTCTGTCTTTCGTCAAGAACTCATCCAACATCATTTCGTCTAAGCTCAACAGTTATGCCTCTTATTTCGGAGGTGTTACTATCGGAGATGCTTATATTTGTGGCGTTAAGAAAAAGAATGGTAAAATCTTTGATGAAACAAATGCTCGCCAAAGCGGCAAACGCCAGGTTGGTTTCGTAGTAACAACCAAAACTGCCCTGCAAGCAAACGTACTCAATATGTTTAACGTCAGACTTTACAATAATGGTGAAGAGGTAAAAGGCGGCATTGTTTCATCTGCCATCGCAGCCAATCTGATTGGCAGTCAGGATACACATAAGGTTAGATTTTCTATCAAGGTACCTGCAAGTACTATCTTTGACGAGATCCGCCTCTATACTTCTGGTGTGTTAGGCGCAGACCTCAGCGTGATGAACATCTACTATGCTTATACAGCCGATGCGGATGCCGTTCTCGACGACCCATTGGAGCACGCAGAAGTCATTTCATTCGATAATACCAATGCCACTATCAACCAAGCAAGAACTCAGTCTATCGCAGTAGCAAATTTGGGCAATGGCCTGAAAGACATTACCAACTGTATTGATAGTGACCCAAACAATAAGACAATCTTCCCTACAGGAGTAAATGCTGTGGGAGGTTCGGTTCTCGCCATAAAATTAGGTGTTACCGCAACGCGCAATAAGCAGCTCGTAGTTGTTGTCAACAAGGAAGCCTTTGGCTTGGGTGTTGATGTGATTAATGCCCTCGTTGTAAAAACTTATAATAAGGGTGGTAAAGAGCCTGTTGAAACATTCAGCGACTGGAGCATACTCGGAGCCAACGTCATTACTTTGGGAGATAAAGGCTACATCTTTATCAATCCGAAATCAGACTACGATGAAGTGGTAATAACACAAGGCGAAGGTGTAAAGGCTCTCAACAACTTGGCGGTATATGGACTTTATCTACGTAACGACAAGGATGGAGATGGAACACCTGATGATGATGAACTCGCAGAAGACTGCAAGCAGGACCTTGTTTTCCAGGAGACCGTAAATCTCAGCGAGAAGAGTCAGAAGAAATACAAGGAAAATCTGACGATGTATTTCCAGCGTTCTTTTGTGGAAGGTGAATGGAACTCTCTCATCATGCCAGTGAACTTGACCAAAGCGCAGTTTGATGAAGCATTTGGTTCAGATGCCAAGTTAGCCAAGGCAAACAAAGTATATGATTCAAACGGCAACTTGATTATCGGATTCAGTCTGGTAGAGGAAGATAAGAATAATGCCAATAGCGCATATCTCGTAGCCAATACACCTTATATTATAAATATAAGCAAAAAGACTGCGCTAAAAGGCGCCATAACCATTGATGCAGGAACTATCAGCGGTGATATTTACAAAGTGGATAATTCGCTCGCTGCAGGTGGTGTCACCTTCACATACGATAATGACAAGGCTACTAATCCTATTGAGCAGAATTTCCCTGTAGATCAGGCAATCACCACAAAGTGGGGAATGACTGACTTGAAGTTTATCGGTAGTTATGATAATCACCAGGATCTTGTGGCTGGTAATTATATCTGGAACAATGGTAAACTCTACCTCACCAAGAACAACCATTGGATGAAGGGCTACCGCTGCTGGCTCGTTCCTACTTGGAGTGGTTCTGCTACAGGAAATGCCAAACTCCTTAGCTTCGGTTTCGGCAATGGTGAGACTACAGGTATCAACATGCCTTCTATGGGCAACACCACAGGCAGCACCAAGGTGTATAACCTGAATGGTCAGCGAGTAGATAATATGCTCGGCGTTCAACCAGGCATCTACATCGTGAATGGCAAGAAGGTGGTTGTGAAATAAAAAGTGATTTTAAAATCAATGAATTGTAAAAGAATTTTAAAAATAGATATTATGAATAAGAAAGAATATATAACCCCGGCTATCAAGATTACAGTCTGCGATCTGCAGGATAGTTTCCTCGCAGGTTCCGGCAATGATAAGCTATGGTCGCCTGATGGTTCGAAAACACCGGGCATCAATGAAGAAGGAAAAGATGGAGAACTTCCAGATGAAATAACTGGCTCAAAAGAATATAACGGCAGCTGGAATGACAGCTGGGATTAAAGCAGAATACTGCTATATGAAAATATAAGCCTGATTTCAGGCTCAACCTAAAAAGAGGGTGTATCAAACGATTTTGTTTTGATACACCCTCTTATAAATGCGGAGCCGCTTACTTTTTACAAGAACATGGTCATGAAAACAGGTAGAAGTATTGTTTCTTTATCCTTTTTAAGATCCTTGGTATATATCAAGTACCTGTTACTTATATACTCTGAATATTTTTTACAAAATTCATCCAACGACTTGTGTGTCTGATAGCCAGAAGATTTCACCTCAAGCGGCCACAGCTTGCTTCCACGTGATAGTAAAAAATCAACCTCGTAATTGTGGTTTGACGTCTTGGAACGCCATGTATGGTAGAAAAGCCTGTTGCCTGTTGCCACAAGTAATTGGGCTACAACATTTTCATATACGTACCCCAAGTCTGCTGATAACTTGTCACTAAGAAGCTTCTGATAGATGATATTCTCGGTTACATCTTTATCCCAAAAGGCCAGCGTGACAAAAAGCCCGGTATCTCCCATAAACATCTTGTACTGGTCGTAGTCCGTATGTGCAGGAAGTCCCACACTAGGATTGTCTGAGTGGTGAGCGAAATTCACGGTAAGGCTATCTTCCATGTCGCGCAAAAACTCGGCGATTGTTTCCGAGGATTCATTTTTCCCTAAGATGCTGGTTTGTTGGTATCGGCTGGCATTTTTACTAAGTTGGGCGGGTATTGCGCTAAACATCTTGGATATCTTACCTGATGGGTCTATCTTCAAAAAATCATCTATATATATATCCAGGATTTCTCTCTTCTTGTTATCAACCTCTGTCAAGTTATTTGTTTCCAAATAAGTATTGACAGCTTGCGGCATGCCCCCAACTAACATATACAGCCTAAAGTCACGAAGAAGCTTCCTCATAGTCGCATCACCTAAAGAACGTTTACTGTTGAAACATTCTCTAAGCATATCAATTGTAACATTATCATTCAAGGCCCAACGAAACTCCTCATAGTCCATAGGATACATCGTAAGTCTTGTTTCCTCACTTGGTATCACGATGTCCTTGGTGTTCTTCCGGATAGAAAGCAATGACCCTGTCTCAATATAGTCATATCTGCGATCTTTAACCAAATATTTAATGGCCTCACGAACCTTGGGACACTTTTGAACCTCATCGAAAATAATTACAGATTTTCGTTCGTATAATCTTACACCATATATAAATTGAAGTTGCATGAAAAAATAATTGCGGTCAGAGATGTTGTCAATAGCTTCCCACAAGGCTGTTGGTGCATCAGCAAAGTCGACGAGTATATAGCTTTTATACTCGTTTTTTGCAAATTCCTCGGCTATTGTGGATTTTCCTACACGACGTGCTCCCTTGACGAGAAGTGCTGTAGAACCGTCTCTGGTCTGCTTCCAGTTAAGCATTTTATCATATAGTTTGCGCTTAAAAACTTTTCCCATAATCTATTCTGTTTGATGGGTGCAAATTTACGATATTTATCCTAAATCCCCAAATCTTTTTGGTTAAAAAACAGAAGAATCCCCAAATCTTTTTGACTAAATACAAGAAGAATCCCCAAATCTTTTTGGCCAAATACCAGAAGAATCCCCAAATCTTTATACCAAAATAGCGGGAAATGCTACAAAAACGGAAATTTGAAAAGCGAAACGAGAAAAGCCCTTCACCCTATCAGCATAAACATCTGATAAACAAGTACTTACAAGCGCAACAACTTAAAATCACCCTTCACCACCCTTCACCACCCTTCACCTCAATCTAAAAGACGCATTTAGCCTAAAAACCTACTATGAAGGCTGAAATTGGTCGTCTATTAAGGTAAGCTCTGGTCTTAATAGACGACTGTATAGACTCATAAGATGAAGCTAAATCAGAAATAATATGTATATATTTTTCACAACCAACTAAATTTCAAATCTAACGAATAACCAGTCAATCGTAGCTAATAAAGGGCTAAAAACGGCAAAAAAGTAAGCGGCTCCGCGTTTATACCTTGCATAATTGAAAAAAGCAGTAATAGCTGAT
>ERZ1035051.174-NODE-174-length-26858-cov-36.189344_pt1 | contig 26858 bp, 47 predicted proteins | sample MGYA00520586_ERZ1035051 | MGnify/ENA primary metagenome ERZ1035051 (study PRJEB33766, sample SAMN09781692) | gut metagenome | biome: gut microbiome | host: Homo sapiens | place: Madagascar | study: EMG produced TPA metagenomics assembly of the PRJNA485056 data...
ATAAAATAATAGAAAATAATATAGATAACAAAAATTCTAAAAAGAAATCTAAAATTGATATTAAAATCGAATCTATAGAAAAATCTTGTTTAGAATATGATTTAGAAGATGATGTTATAGAAATTTTAAGTAAGTTTTTCAGGAATCTTTTAGATAATCATAAATTAGTAACTGATGATAAAATACATGCTATTTTAACAAGATTAGCAAGAGTTAATCATCAAACTCAGTTAGAGGCTATTCAGCTATCTTTAGACAAAGGATATATGAATATAGACCCTGATTGGTTAAAGATGAAGTCGAACCCATTAAACCGATTACCTCAAGAGTTAATATTAAATGGCACTACAACAGATGAGGGTAGAGAAAATTATCGTAATTTGATAAAAAATAATGACCCAAGTATAAAGCATTTTTAGGAGGAAGAATATATGTATACAATATCAAAATCAGATACAAGCATAGCTTATATGAAAGATTGTGTGCTCCATAGCTTGCCACATGAACCTATTGGTATACACCAGAAAGATATCTCCAATAACACTGGATTTAATACAAGAGATGTAAGACATATTATTCAGAAGCTGAGAGATGATGGATATGCAATATGTGGTACACCTAATGATGGATACTGGATAGCTCAAACCAGTTTTGAGCTAAATGACACAATAGCTAAAATGCGGTCACATATAGAGCAAAGCACAGATACCTTGGATGCACTCATTGAAGCACAAAAAAGATTAGAGATAAAAGAGGGGTTAAGATGAACATACAAGATTGTTGGTATCAACGAAAATGCACTAATAAATGCAGTGAAAATTGTCTAAGGTATAAATTAATGTATGCATTATTTAAACAGTCTCAATTGCCAGAATCTTTATGGAAATACAAAGATTTGACGGCTTGTGATAATGGTGATGTTCAGTCATTTATAAAGCTTAAAGACATCAGTGATAATATCTTAGATTTTATCAACAATGGAGATAATCTATATATTTATTCTTGTAATTGCGGTAATGGAAAGACAAGCTGGGCTATTAGATTAATGTATTCTTATTTTGATAATATATGGCATAAATCTTGTTTAGATTGCAAAGCATTATTCATAAGTGTACCTAAGTTTTTATATAATTGTAAAAGGTCTATATCACAAGATGTAAAAGGCTTTGAAGAGTTATGCAATCTTATTAGCGAGGTTGATTTGGTTATATGGGATGATATAGGAGAACTTGCAGTGTCCGGTTATGAGCATCAAATTCTATTTCAGTATATTGATGATAGAATTAATGCAGGAAAAAGTAACATTTACACAAGCAATAAAGATAAAGAACAGCTTGAAAAAGTGTTAGGTGATAGATTAGCTAGTAGAATATACAATTGCTCCATCCCTATCAAATTTATTGAAGAAGATAAAAGAGGTGTACATTAATGGTAGAATTGCAAATAATAAATAAAGTGCTTAAAGACAAAGATACATCTCTTTTAGATTTGAACGATATAACAAGAGATTATTTCAATCAGTATCAGGAAGAATATGACTACATAATGGAACACAAGCAAGAATATGGAAATGTTCCAGACCTAGAAACATTCATAGCAAAGTTTCAGGATTTTGATGTAGTCAATGTATCTGAATCAACTGAATATCTTGTTAATACATTCCGTGAAGAGTACTTGTATTCTCAGTCAGTTCCAGTGCTTACAAAGATGGCAGAACTATTACAGACAAATGCTTATGAAGCTGTAGATTATCTGAAAGCAAAAATACCTGAATTGAAGATTGCTGGTGCAGTAAAAGGTACTGATATTATATCACAAGCAAAAGAAAGACTTGAAGAATGGAAAGAAACAAAAGACAATCAAGATACGCACTTTATAGCAAGTGGATTTGAAGAAATAGATGCAGACTTAGGTGGATGGCATAAAGGTGAGGAACTTGTAGTTTTATTTGCAAGAACTGGTCAAGGTAAATCGTGGGTGCTTATTAAGATGTTAGAACATGCATGGAAAGTATATCATGCAAAAGTAGGACTCATGGAACCCGAAATGTCAGCGAGTAAAACAGGATATAGATTTGATACAGTACATCAGCATATATCTTCACAAGCATTATATCGTGGTGAAGATGTGCAAGGCTATGAGAGGTATATAAACAAGTTAGCTGACGATAAAACTCCGTTCTATGTTGCTCATCCACGAGATTTTCAGAAAAAGGTTACTGTCTCAAAGTTAAAAAGTTGGTGTGAAAGTAACAAGTTAGATATACTTGCTATAGATGGTATATCTTATCTGCAGGATGAACGAGGAAAAAGAGGGGATAATAAGACCACACAATTAACGAACATATCCGAAGATTTAATGCAGTTAAGTATTGATTTAAAAATTCCGGTGCTAGTTGTTGTGCAATCAAACAGAGAAGGAACAATAAATGAGGATTTACAACTTGAAAATATAAGAGATTCAGATGGAATAGCTTATAATGCTTCAATCGTTCTTTCAATTCAACAAAAAGAAGAAGGCTTGCAGATACAAGATGTAAAAGCAAGAAATTCAAAAGTTGGAATTAAATGGGTTTATGCCTGGGACACAGATAGAGGAACATTTGATTATATCCCAAACCCGGAAAAAGGAAAAGAAGATGATGAAAAAAGTGAAGATTTAAGACGTAGATATCATGACAGAGAAGAGGAGGAATATTAGATGATATTTGTAATTGATAATTTAAAATATGATACAGATAAGATGGAACTGATTTCGGAAAAATGTGAATATACTTACACATGGACATTTGTATTAACAGATACTCAAATGTCAAGTATAGCTCATAATGTTAAAATTTGGAGAAGTAAGAAAGGTAATTGGCTAGTAACTTATACCAAACAAGGTTATTCTAATAATTTTGCAAATACTCTGACTGAGATTGAAGTTAAATCTCTCTTATTAAGATATGATTTGTCAAAGTATGAAGAACTATTTGGAGAGCTTGAGGAGACATAAATCTTGATAAAACTACAAGATACAATTATCCAATCTGATACTCAATCAATATTAGATATGCTTAAATTTGACCTAGCCCAACATGGAGTTGATAGATTTCATATTTTCAGAAACAATGGTGAAAATGTGCAAACGAATTGTCCTTTCCACAAGAATGGACAAGAGCGAAAACCATCTTTTGGTGTAAATGGTGAGATTGATAAATGCCATTGTTTCTCATGCGGTTGGGCTGGAACAATAGAAGAAATGATATCTGAATTATATGGATATCAAGATGATGGAAAATTTGGAAAAAGATGGCTAATAAAAAGATTTAATACAGTAGAAATTGAAACAAGACCAAATATAATGGAGGGATTTAATGGTAGGAATAATATTACTATTCGGAATAATAACGATATCCATAAATTTAAACAACATATACAAGGCGATAAATCGTCTAAACGATACTCTGAAGAAATTACAGAAGAAGAACTAGACAAATATAGATATATTCATCCTTATATGTATCAAAGAGGATTGACTGATGAAATTATAGAAAGGTTTGATATTGGTTATGACAGAGAACGAAAAGAAATTACATTCCCGGTTAGAGACATTGAAGGCAGATGTGTATTCATTGCAGGAAGAAGTGTCGAAAGAAAGTTTTTCCGCCTCCCAAAAGGGATGGATAAGCCTATATATCAGGCGTATAAATTTAGCCTTGGAAAATATACAACGGCTTTTATAACTGAATCTTTTTTAAATTGTTTGACTTGCTGGAAATATGATAAGCCTGCTATGGCTATGATAGGCACGGGAAATAAAAAGCAGTATGAAATATTGAATAAGTTACCAGTACGAGAATATATTCTTGCATTTGACCCGGATGAAGCAGGAAGAAAAGCAACAGAAAGATTCAAGAAAAATGTACATGGAAAAATAATAAAAGAACTTGTATATACAGATAATAGAGATATAAATGACTTGCAGGAAGAATTTTTAAATTGCATAATTATTTTTTAAAAAACTATTGACAAATATCTTTTTATGTATTACAATATAATCAAGTTAAGAGATAACAAACAAGGAGTAACGTATGATTGCTATTTGGTATCCGACGGTATTGTATATAAAGCAGTGTGCGTGAAAGTGGGATAAAAAATCAATGTGAAGCGATAACACATAAAACACTATATGGGATAGTATGCAAGTGGTTAAAGCAGGCAAAACAAAGAGAGCTGGTGAATGAATAACAGCTGTGAACATTCAATACTTTGTGGGTTCAAATCCCACCTATCCCAAGCGAGGTATGACGGACTACCTCAGACCAAGTAATTAGTAAGAACAGTAAATGAACCTAGGATAGTTTATTTAGTATGAAAATTACAGCTCCGATTATAATTTGTTTTGTTGAGGCTATGGTGGATGGGAGCTAATGACGATTAGTTGGTAGACAATTCAAATTATAATTATAGCCCTTTCGCCAAGTGGTAAGGCACGAGAGTTTGATTCTCGCATCCGTTGGTTCAAATCCAACAAGGGCTGTTATATCCTGGCAGACGAAAGAAAAAGGACCGGATATGCATGGAATGCGTTCATTGGGATAGGCAGAAATAAAGCTGGGAATACTGTCAAAAACTAAAACAACTAACACCAATAAGAAAGGAAAAAGAAGTATGGGAAGAATTAACTATGACGATGTAGACAAGTATGGAAACAATTTAGATACTGAGTTTCTAAAACTTGAAAATGATGGGGATTGTGCAACAGTACAATTACTTGTACATGATATGGATGATGTTGATATATTCAACTGTCATGAGGTTGAAGTTGGAAAGTATGATAATGGAAATCCTAAGACAAGACCAGTTTCTTGCTTAAGAAATTATGATGACCCATTAGATGTATGTCCATTCTGTCAGGCAGGACTTAAAACTAAAGTCATTATGATGCTATCAATGGTTGACCAGGAGGATGGCAAGATTAAGATTTGGAATCGTGGAAAGACATTTATTCCAAAGATTAAGAATTTTATAAACCGCTGGGGAGATATGACAGAGCGACCAGTAGACATTATAAGAAATGGTAAAAAAGGAGATAAAAAAACAACTTATGATATACAGTTATCACCGGAAGAGCCTATTGATGTATCGCAGTATGAAAAGCCTGAGTTTTTAGGCGGTTATATTATGGATAAGTCGGCTGATGAAATGCAGGAGTACCTTGATACAGGATGTTTTCCAGATACAGATAATAATGACAGTAATCAGGAAGATAATACACAGGTAAGACGCAGAAACACTGAACCACTTCCATCAAGAAGAGGAGCAAGCAGAGCAACAAGCAGACGAGCTGGTATGTAAGGAGGATTATATGGCATTATCATTTGCAAGACCAAAAAGCAATGATAAGAATATAATCAAGAAATCTAAAACAGTAACAAATAGAACAAGTATTAGGAGCGGCGGAAATAATCTTGCCGCTCAAGTACAATCTATAGTTGCCGTTGCTAATCAGAAATTAGCAATTCATAAAGATGATTATATTCTTATCAGAGAACCTGACCAACTATATGAATACATGAAAGAAATGAAGCAAGTTGGAGAGGGCGCATTAGATACAGAGACAACAGGATTAAATCCATTACTTGTAAATATAGTTGGTGGATGTATTTATACTCCCGGACAGAAAGCGGCATATATTCCTATTAATCATAAATCATATATAACAGGTGTGAGAACTAAAGACCAGTTAGATGAACAGACAGTTTCAAAGATTATGAAAGAATTTCATAATGATATTAGATGGGTTTTTCATAATGCAAAATATGATATCCGAGTATGTAGAAAGACACTTGGAATAGATTTCAAACCTTATTGGGATACAATGTTAGCGGCATACTGTATAGATGAAGAGGAAAGTCACAGATTGAAAGACTTACATCTTAAATATTGTGATAGCAAAGATACAGAATCATTGACCTTTGATTCTTTGTTTAATGGTGTTACTTTCGACAATATTCCAATATCAACTGCATATTTATATGCCGCAGGTGACCCTATAAAGACATATGAATTGTATGAGTATCAAAAAACCTTATTAAACAGACGAGTATTAGCTGGCCCATATAATGTATTCAAGAATATAGAAATGCCTTTGATTTCTGTTGTAGCAGATATGGAAGATAGAGGGGTTTGTTTGGATTTTGATGTTTGTAAAAATCTACATGAAAAATATCACACTATTAGAGAAGAAAGACAAAAACAGGCGGATGAAGCAATAGCAATGTATAAGGATGAAATTGATAATTATAAGATGAAAAATCCGAATAATAAGTTATCTGACCCTATATCATTATCAAGTCCTACACAGTTGGCTATATTATTCTATGATATTTTAGGATTAGAAAGTCCTGACAAGAAAGCACCACGAGGAACAGGAGAGGAAATTTTAAAGCATTTTTCAAAAGGTAAAGAAAAGAATCTCTGTGAAGCAATACTTGGAATGAGAAATGTTGAAAAATTGTTAGGAACATATATTGATAAAATGCCAGAAATAGCATTAAAAGATGGACGAGTACATGCAAGTTATAATCAGTATGGAGCAAAGACTGGTAGATTCAGTTCACAAGACCCTAATTTACAGAATATTCCTTCGCACAACAAAGACATTAGACAGATGTTCAAAGCACAAGACGGATATGTTTTAATTGGTGGAGATTACAGTCAACAGGAGCCAATGGTTACAGCACATCTTTCTAAAGATAGAAAAATGAAGGAAGCCTTTATGAATGGTAAAGATATATATGCTACAATAGCTTCATTAGCTTTCCATAAACCTTATGAAGAATGTAAAGAGTTTAGGAAAGATGGAACAGTCAATCCAGAAGGAAAAGAAAGAAGAACACAAGCTAAAAGTATAGTATTAGGTATTCTATATGGACGACAGATTCCTTCTATAGGTGAACAGTTGGGAGTATCTACAAAAGAAGCACAAGGTATATATGATGCTGTTCTTAAAGCCTTTCCTGAATTGGCACAGTTTATTAAAGATTCACAGAATATGGCAAGAACTGAAGGTTATGTAACTACTGCATGGGGTAGAAGAAGACATTTACATGATATGCAGTTAGAGCGATATGAATTTTCATATAATGGAAAAGTAACTAATTTTGACCCATTAGCATTTGGAAGTGAAGTTTCCACGGAAGTTCCTAAGAAAGTAAAAGACAGTTATATCAAACAACTTGATAAGGTGTTTGGGTGGAAAAAGAAAAATGATATAATCCAAAAAGCATTAGCTGAAGGAATTAAGATTAAAGATAATGGTGGGTTTATAGCACAGGCTGAGAGACAATGTGTAAATGCAAGAGTACAAGGTTCTGCAGCAGATATGGCAAAATTAGCAATGATTTCAATTAATAATGATAAAATAATGAAAGAATTAGATTTTCATCTACTTATATGTGTCCATGATGAAGTTATTGGAGAATGTCCAAAAGAAAATGCTAAAGAAGTTAAAGAGAGATTATCCTATCTTATGAGGATGGCCCCATCACATTTAATAGAATTACCTTTCAAATGTGATTGTGAAGTCTCTTATAATTGGTATGGTGAAAGTGTGGAGGTATAAAATATTGGAATTGTATTTTGCCGGTGGTTGTAATAAGAATGTTGAAGACTTCATGTTTAAGAAGAATTGTAAAAGATTATTTAGTTATTACAGAGACCGTAGTTCGATAAAAAAATATATTGAAAAAGGAGGAAAACAAATATTTCTTGATTCCGGTGCTTTTAGTGCATATAACTCAGGAGCAACAATTAATATAGATGAGCTGTGTAATTATGCAAACTCTATTTCTGAATACTGTACATTTATTGCTTGTTTAGATGTTATTGGGGATGCAGAACAATCATATGCAAATTATATTTATATGCGCAGAAAATTAAAAGAACCGAATAAATTAATTGCTTGTTTTCATGCAAATGAACCAATAGAATATTTATATAAATATTTAACTTATGTAGATAGTTATGGAAAATTATCAAATCTTGCTTTAGGTGGTGTTGCTCAGTTACCAGGTTCATCTATCCGTTCTTTTTTGGATATGTGTGAACCTATATGTAGTAAATATCCGGATGTATGGATTCATGCTTTTGGTTTAACCAATTTTCCTTTAGTTGAATGTTATTCTTTTATTGATTCTATTGATAGTACAAAACATATTATGCAACCAATATATGGACACTTAATATTACCACCTAAATATAAGTGTATATCAATTGGTAAGAACTCAAGATACAAAGATTATATTTCCACAACTGATAATAAGATAATAAAGACTATATGTTCTAAAATAAACTTGACTATCCAAGATTTGATTGATACTGATTGGTGTAGAAGTATTTTTTATGTTGAAGTTATGTTAGAGTGGTTAAAAAAATATAATGAAAAAAATACACATATTACAGTAAAAAGAAAAAAATTATTTTAAGGAGGATATTAATAATGGAAGAAAAAAAGATTGTGAAAAAAATTGAAGAAGGTATGGACCCACAAGATGTTCTTTGTACCACTTATCAGATGAGGAATTTTTATATGCAGTTTCGAGATGGATTTTTCTCTAATTTGGATGTGATGAATTATATCCAGCACCATGCAGTTGCTTTGATGGCAAAAAAAGGAATGAATGTTGTGGACGTTTGCTGCGGGCGTTCCTTAGTATTACCTTTGTTAAGATATTATGCCAGGGATATTAATAGTTATACTGGAGTGGATATTTGTGAAACAAATATAAGAGAAGCAAAAAGAGGTGCAAGTGCAAAAGTATTAAAAGAAGAAGACCTGGAAGAATACTATCCATTTAAGACAGATTGGATACTTTCAAATGTAGCAGAAATGTCTAATCATATAGAGAAAGGTTTTGCTGATTTGATTATTTACACATCTGCATTGGAACATATGCATAAAGATGTTGGAACACAAAGTCTTATAGAGTGTCATAAGATTATGAATAAAGATTCCGTTATGTTTCTTAGTTGTCCAAACACTCCTGGAAATGGTTATGAAACACAATATGCCGCACACGTTTATGAATGGGGTTATGATGAATTAAAAGAAAAACTTAATGAACTTGGATTTGAAATAATCAATGAAGTTGGGTTGGTTATGAAAGTCAAGAAAATGAAAGAATTTTTCTCCAGTGATAAAGTTTCAAAAGATATGAGAGATTTCTATAATAGAATGTCTTTATATATGCCAAGTGCATGGTTGAGTTCCATTGTAAGCATTCCATATCCAAAGGAATCAGATGAAATATTATTTATAGTTAAGAAAAAATCTAAGAAACTTTTCTAAAAAAGCATTGACAAATATTCTTTTATGTATTACAATATAAATATATTAAAAAGATAATATGTATGACATAAAAGGAGGATTGATATTATGTATTATTTATCAAAATGAGACAACGCAACAAAAATAAAGGTAGATGAGAGTTATTCTAATGAGAACACTGTAATGATTGAATATCTTAATGGACCTAAACAAGGAAAAGCTGTTCCTATCACTCGTAGCACTTTAAAGAGATGGTGGAAAAAAGTTGAGCAAGAAAATACACCGGTGCAGATGCCTAGTACTGAAAAATTAGAAAATGTTAAAAATGTTTGTCCAATTAAAAAAACAACCAAAAAAATGGACAGGACAGAAGATGTAGAAAAAATAGTTAAGATGCTTATTGATGATTATGTGTATAAATATTATGATTCAGTGAATTGTTATAAAGTGTATGATATTATGACACAGAATCATGTTATTGCAGAAATATATCCACAAAGAAAGAAAATTGTTTGTTATTTACGTTCTTTAGAAGGTATGGACTTATCAAAAACTATTTTCCACAAGCAAGGTTATAAGTATTATCTACCTTGTCGAGTAGATATCTCATATGATGATGATTTTATTTCTATATTGAAAAACTTTTTATAGGAGGATTAAAAAATATGTATTATGTATCAAAAAGAATGGAAATAGCGGGAGCTCATCATTTAAAGCTCCCTTATGACAGCAAGTGTGAGAATCTACATGGACATAATTGGATAGTTACTGTTCATTGTAAATCAGACAAGCTCACTGATTATGGGATGATTGTAGATTTTACAAAGATTAAAAAAGAGATACATGATAAGTTAGACCATGCTTGTATTAATGATGTTGTGTATCCTCTTAATCCAACTGCTGAGAATATGGCAAAATGGATATGCAAAAGAGTTTCAGATATTTGTGAAGTCGGTCAGTGTTATAAAGTAGAAGTTCAAGAGAGCGAAGGTAATATCGCCGTTTATATGGAGGATTAAGAAATGAAAGTAGTAGAAATATTTAAAAGCATTGATGGTGAGGGTAAGCGAGCAGGCTTACCTACCACCTTTATAAGATTATTTGGATGCAATTTGAATTGCTCTTACTGTGATACAAGATATGGGTGTGAAGGAGAAGGATATTCAATTATGAGTATTCCACAGATTGTTAGTGCAGTAGAAAGAGGTGGTATTCATTCAGTAACAATAACTGGCGGAGAACCTCTTGTACATCCTGGTATCAATAAACTTGTTGATATATTATTAGAAAAAGGTTACTGGGTAAATATTGAGACTAATGGTTCACAGTACATTGGAAAATTTGCAGCAAGTCCACTTTTATTTTTTACAATGGACTATAAATGCCCTTCAAGTGGTATGGAAAATCATATGGATTGTCATAACTTTAAATTACTATCAAGGAATGATGTGCTTAAATTTGTCGTAGGTAGTCAGGAGGATTTGAATAAATCATTACAAGTTATTGAGAAATATAATCCACAGGCGCAGATATATTTTAGCCCAGTATTTGATGAAATTGAACCTAAAGAAATAGTACAGTATCTATTAAAGCATAAGATGTATGACTGTAAAGTTCAGATTCAGTTACACAAGATTATATGGAATCCGAATGAGAGAGGTGTTTAATGATGATTGATAAGAACAGAATAGAAAAAGCAATCAAGGAAATAATAATTGCATTGGGAGATGACCCAGATAGACCGGGACTTGTAGATACACCAAAAAGAGTGGCAAAGATGTACGAAGAAGTATTTGAAGGTATGAATTATACCAATGCAGAAATTGCAGATAAATTCTGTAAATGCTTTGATACAGATAATAATGATTTAGTTGTTGTACAGGATATTCCAATATTTAGTTACTGTGAACATCATTTAGCTCTTATGTATAACATGACTGTTTCTATCGCTTATATACCAAATGGCAAAGTATTGGGATTGAGCAAGTTTGCTCGTATTGCTGATATGGTTGGAAAGCGACTACAGCTTCAGGAAAGAATAGGTTCAGATATTGCTGAAATTGTACAAATGGCAACCGGCTCCAATGATGTATTAGTAGTTGTACAAGGAGAACATAGCTGTATGACAGCTAGAGGTATTAAGAGTAGAGGAGCTAAGACAAGAACAGCCACTATAAGGGGTGAGTTCAATGATAATGTTGAGTTAAGAAAAGAAGCTTATTCATTAATGAACTTGAATTAAAGGAGGAACAAAATGAAAGTAGTAACAAGCAGAATGAAAGATGCAGTAAACAAGGCAATTAAAGGAGCAGGATTTAATAATCTTATTCCTATTACATCCATGATTGGTATTAAATTATCAGATGGAAAGCTAAGATTGTTTACAACAGATATGACCAATACGCTTTGCATTATCATTGACAAAGTAGCTGGGGATGATATGGACATTACAGTAGATGCCGATAAGTTTGGAAAGTTGATTGCAAAGACAACCTCAGAAGATATTGACTTATCTGTAAAAGATGATGTACTTTTTGTAAAAGCAAACGGAACTTATAAGATTCCATTGATTTCAGACGAGGAAGGGCTTATCTCATTCCCAGATATTAAGATGATGGACGATAAAAATGTACAGTGTGCAACCAAACTTTCCAGTGTTATGCAAGCTTATAATATCAATAAATCAGCACTTGCAAAGACACTTGAGAATCCAGCTCTAACTGGTTACTATTGCGGAGATACTGTTATTAGTACGGATGCAAATGTTATCACATTCAATGGATTTAAGATGTTTGATTGTGAAAATCCTATTCTTATTTCTGCTCAACAGATGCAGTTATTGACATTGAATACAAAGGAAGATATTGTGGTTTTTATAGGAAGAACGAGTATTCAGTTTGTGACCGAAGATGTGGTTATTGATGGAGCATTAATGGAAGGAATTGAAGATTTCCCGGCAAGTGAAGTAAACGCATATTTAGATGAAGCCTTTACTTCTTCCTGCAAAGTACCAAAGGATTTACTTCTTTCTGTGCTTGATAGACTTGCATTATTCATTGAGCCTTATGATAAGAATGGAGCTTATTTCACATTCGGTAGAAAAGGTATCAATATTCATAGTAAAAAGGATGCTTCAACAGAGACTATCAACTATGTAGAAAGCAAGGACTTTGAACCATTTGTATGTTGTGTAGATATTCCAATGTTAAAAGAACAGTTGCAGGCTAATCCGGACGATACTGTAAAGATTTGCTATGGAAATGAAAATGCACTGAAGATTGAAAGTGGAAAAGTAACACAGGTTATAGCATTGCTTGAAGATGAAGAATTAGATAGTAAATCTGAATAAGCATATATACTTTACAAAATTATTAATCTGTATTATAATAAAGTTGTGACAGATTAGGATAGGTTTCTTAGCCGTTCTTTTCGTTCATTGAGTTTACCTCCTGGAAAAATCCTCTTAGTTTAAATACTAGGAGGATTTTTTATGTATTTTTATAAAAAACTATTGACAAATATAGTTTTATGTATTACAATATAAATATAATAAAACAAAGAACAAAATACATAGAAAGGGGTAATTGATATGCAAAAAGTAGAGTATGAAATCAATATTGAAGGAATTGAGTTGAAATCAGTTGTTTATGAAACAAAGAAACAAAAAGATATTTTGGATGTTTTAGATGAAATGCTTGAAAATGCAAAAGAATATGGTTGGTCATATATTTTTGAAGATGACCAGTTCTATATTGAATATACAGATGGAACAACATATGAAGCAGGTGCTTGTGGAGAATATGGAGTATATAAGAAAAGAAATATAAAAAGAATAATTTATGTAAATGCAAATGATACACAAGTTTATGGTGACTATGAAGTTAATATATATGGAAATGTAGCATAAAAGGAGGAACAAAATATGTTAATGGTAGTTAGAATGAATAAAGAAAATGATACAGCAGATGTATTATTTGAGAGTGAAAGTCATATGGAGTGTGAATTTTTTGTAGACACATTAAGTGATAAATCCAATATTGAGATTTGTGATAAATATTAAAGGAGCAGAATAAAGATGAGTAGAAGATTATTAAACTTAATCAATAACAATCAGCCGCAACTTCCTGCAAATAAGAAGTTTTTGACGGATGTAATGAGCTGTATTGAGAGAATGGAACAAGAAGGAAGAAGAACAGGAAGTAATTATTATAAGCCATCTTCACTGCATTGCATGAGAAATATGTATTTCACCCGTACAAGAGCACCACAAGACCTAGAAGTAGTAGAATATAATTCAACAGGGATGGCAGATACAGGAACAGCAAGGCATGAAGCGTTACAAAATGCTTTGTTGAATTTACAGAAAATGGGGTATGATTGGAAGTACCTTGATGTTGCGGAATATGTGAAAGAAAAACAGAAATTTGGAAAATGTAAATCATTAATTGTAAAAGAAAAGCAAGGAGCAGAAACACATCTTATAGATACTGCATTAAATTTATCTTTTAGATGTGATGGCATTATAAGGAGGATAAGCACAAATGAGGATTATCTTTGGGAGTTCAAGAATGTTGTTTCTTTCAAATATAATCAACTTGATAACCATTGTTTGGAACAGCATCATAATCAAGTTATCTGTTACTGCACTATGCTTGATTTAGATAAAGCCTTTGTAATGTATGAGAACAGAGATATCTGTACACTTGAGGTTCCTGAAGTGTTTGAAGTAACTCAGGATATGAAAAACTGGTTATGCAATTATATATCAGAGTGTGAAGGATATGTTGAAAGAATGATTGCACCACCTAAAACAGAAGATACAAGAAACTGTAAATGGTGCAGATATAAGTCAGTATGCAGAAAGGTAGGATAAGTTTTATGTTATTATTCGATATATCTAATATGGATATAGATGTAGAAATAGAGACAGAACTGGAGAGTATGTTAGAATATTTTGAAATAAGCTGTAACGCATCTTATCTTATAATGAGTGAAGTCACATTTAATTTATTTAAGTTAATGTCTCGTAGATATGATAAAAAACAGAATAAGTGGTTTTATGAAGGCATAAAAGATGTGCCGGATACTTTTGATATAGCCATAGATAAAAAATTAAATTTTGGTGAGGTGATAGTGAAATGAAAACAACATTTAATGGAACTCCTCTTATGGATTTATTTGACAAATTACCAGAAATAAATGAAGAAGCTAATAAAGAAAATGTAAGAGTATTTGAACAATATGGCATAAAGTGCAGTAACGAATTAAGACATACTTGTGTCTTATGTGGCAAAAAAGTTAATTTAGAAGGTTCTGTATCAAGTCATGGGCATAAGCTGATTTGTACTCAATGTGTCTATAAATATTTTGAAGGTGATTATAGTGCTGTATTTGAATGGAATAAGGAGAGATAAAATGATTTATATAGGAATTGACCCAGGAAAGAATGGTGGTATTGCTATCATAAAGACATTTGGAAATAAGATTGAGCAGGTTGGAGCGAAATGCTATTCAGATGAAGATTTGTTAGATATTTTAAAGGATGCGGAAAAATATATACAGAAAGTATGTTATTTAGAATACGTTCATGCAATGCCCAAGCAGGGAGTATCAAGTACGTTTAACTTCGGTATGAATTTTGGTTTTATTCAAGGTGTGTTAAAAGCATATGGAATACCTTATGAACTTGTTACACCACAGAAATGGAAGAAAGAATTTTCTTGCACGTCTGATAAAAATACATCCATTGAAGTATGCAAGAGATTATTCCCAAATGTGAATTTAAAAGCAACAAACAGATGCAAGAAAGACCATGACGGAATGGCAGAGGCATTATTGATTGCAGAGTATGGAAGGAGACATTATAATGGTAGAGAAAGTAACTAATCGTTGTTCTAATTGTGATAAAAAATCTATATGTAAGTACACTACAGATATGAAAGATATTACTGATAAGGTAAATTGTCAATTAGCTTATTTTAATAAAGATTTACCATTCTCAATAGCAAGAATAGATTGTGCTTATTTTTCGGTTGAAAAACCTATAACTAAAGGATGGTGATAGTAAATGACAAGTCGTAGAGAAGGAATAAAAGTAAATGACGAACAACCAAAGACAGCAGATGACTTAATGCAGAGAGTGGATTGTATAAGCGAGGCAATTAGAAAAATATCCGATGAACTTGTAAATAAGTATTGTAAGGATTTGGATAGCGTAATGATAGCATTAAGAGAAATTTTAAATAACCCAAATTCTATAACTGATATGATGTTAGAAGAGTATATAATGGAACTTGCGAATACCTTATATTTCACTGGTTCCGCGCAGGAAGATTTAGGCATTAAAGAAGATACTTGCAAAGCTATAAGACAGGAAGTATATTCAAAAGCAAGAGAACAAGCTACAGGAAAGACAGTTGCAGATAAAACGGCACAGGCAGAACTAATGGCGCAAGCGGAAACAATGACACTTACTATATATTCAAGAGCTTATAAGAAAGTAAAATTAAGAATGGATGCAGGATATGAAATGCTTAATAGCTTAAAGAAAGTAATGAATAAAAGAATTACAGAAATGGAACTATCAAATAGCAGATATATCAATAAAAGTGAGGTGAATTAGTATGACTGAGGAAAACTATCAAAGAGCGCAAGTAATCAAACAGGATTTAAAAGCTTTAGATTACTATACTATTCCCTCTTTTGCTTCAACAGAATTAAAGCAAGAATTTAGCGATTGGGTCAAGAGAAAGAAAGAATATTTATACAACGAATTTGACAAGTTATAAGAGGAAAAATAAATGATTTATGCTTGAGATAATGACAGTACACAGAATGCTCATATAAAGCATTCAAACGATAGTAGGTAGAAAGCCTACATGGAAAAGCACAGAGACAATAAGGCATATGAGAGATTTAAACATATGCCAGATTATGGGAAAGGAGTATCAGACAATGACAAATAGAGAGAAATTTGCAGAAAAGATTTTGAATATTGCTTGCAGTGGTAGCAAATTAGCAGTTGACGAAGCGACATTAGAACCGATAGCGTGCCGTAAATTAGAATGTAAACATTGTTTATTCAATGCCCACGGCTTTGACTATTGCGGAGATAAAGCAGACAATGAGCGTAACGCACGATACAGAGATTATGAGATGGACATGGATGCACGAGATTTTGCGAGAAACCTTATGGTTACATTAACAAAAGACGAACTGCCAATAAGTGACACAGAGTTTGACGTGGAGATATTAGATGACTTGGCAATAGACCCATTTTCAGATGTTCGTGGCTTGATTGCGCTATTCTATCGTAATTTGTGGGCTATGGCTAATTTAAGAGAAACGCTGAAAAAATATGAGGACTTAGAGGAGCAGGGCAGACTTATCAAGTTGCCTTGCAAAGATGTGTATTTCATTATTGATATAAACAATCCTCAGTATGCAATGGTCATGAAAAAGCCTATAAGGGAACTTGCAATATATGAGATTGAGGATATTGACAATGTCGGTTGCAAATATTTTTCTACAGAAGCGGGAGCCAAGGCAAAACTGAAAGAATTAAGAGGTGCGAAATGACAATTAGTGAGTTTTTCAAAAAGAAATATTCAGTAAGAAAAGATAAAGGAAATATCTATGGTGTTGGAATGAGTGATGCAGAGTTTCGCCATTTTATTATTCAATACTTGTTACCAAAAAATTGGTATGTTGTTGACCCAATAGGGCAGTCACAAATCAACGAAATAGCTATCAATGAAATTCTAACTAAGTATTCCAAGAAGTTTAGACAGGAGCGCAAGAAATGCTTAAAAGAATTGAGAGGTGGAGAAAATGAAAGTAATAATTGACATACCTAACGATTTTACAGGAGATTATATTGCTGACAAATTCAAAGATTTCTTTTCAAGGGTTATTACGGATATTGATTGCAAAGGCATGTGTGGTAGATACGAGAAAGAAATTGCAGAAATGTTTTTAAAAGCATTTGACGATAGTGAAGAAAAGATTTCTTGTAACTGCCAGCACAACGGCAATTCAATAGATAATGAACCTTGTTGCAGATGTGATAGCAGAAAGACCAATGCCGACAGGATAAGGAATATGTCGGATGAAGAGTTAGCGGATGTATTATTTGATAGTTGTCTTGAAGTTATGAAATTGGAAGAATGTACTAATACAGATAATTGCGGAGTATGCAAAAGATGTGTACTTGATTGGCTTAAATCAGAAGCGGAATAGGAGAGAATATGAACAGATATTTGTATAAGGCAAAGAGGACTGATAACGGAGAATGGGTGCAAGGCTCTTTAGTGTACGATAACAAAGATAAGATGTATAGGATAATTACTGAAATTGACTATTCTACAGGAACTTGCTTAACAACAAATAATGCTCCAAGAGTTAATGCATCTACAATATGTCAATGTAAAGAGAGTGGGGAATAATATGGAAAAAATAAGAGAAAATATGTCGAAACAAGATATCATTATTAATATGCTAGAAATAGCTAATTACTTGAGTAAACAAGAGGGTGATGTAAACCAAATTGATGTAACGATAAAAAATCTGAATATGCATTTTGAAGCACGGATGGATGATTCAGAAAATGATATGTAAGTAGAAGAGAAGATAATGATTATGAAAGATAGATATTTATTTAAGGCAAAACATTTTGAGAAATGGCATATAGGAAATATCGTAAAAGAGCCGGACGGACTTTATATAAGAGATATAAAGAAAAATGTAATGGCATATATAAATGATGAATCCACCATCTGCCAATGCACAGGCTTGAAAGACAAGAATGGTAAGCTGATTTGGGAGAATGATATTGTTAATTGCCTTACTGAAGAATGCTGCGGATATATTGGTTGGAATGAAAGTGAAGCGGGCTTTTACTTTAATGTATTGCTTGAAGATGGAAGATTTGAAGAAGAGCATATTTACGATTATCAAGATGGTATAGAAGTTATCGGCAACATTTTTGACAATCCTGAGTTATTAGGAATACATACTCAAAACGATTTGGAAAGACATTGGTTAGAAAAGTATACAGAAGAGAATGATAGAGAGAAAAGAGATTAAAATTAAAGGAGGAAAAAGAATTATGTATGTAAACCCATTTGCTTTAGGCGTAATTGTAGGTGCATTTAGTATGCTAATATTAATTGTTATACTTGCATTAATCACAACCGGAAAGAAAGGAAAATAATATGAGAATATTTAAAAGCATAATGGTTGTGGTTAGAAGTTAGATTGAGATGATGAGGAATGAGCGAAGCGGAATATATGGAAGACAGAGCGGATTATTTAGAACAAAGACAGACTTGTGATGGCTGTATGGCTTACAATTATTGTCTGATAAAAGAACAGGAGGACAAGCGATGAGTAATCTTGATTTAATTATAAAAGACTTGAATAAGAAAATGAAAGTAGGAAATATCCAGTTAGGAGTAGATTTTCAGGAAGTACAGAAGATTCCTTTTTCATCCTGCAGATTAAATTATATGACATATGGTGGTATTCCAGTTGGAAGAATAGCAGAGTTTTATGGCGCAGATGGAAGTGGAAAGACCACCACTGCTATTGATGTAGCTGGAAATGCTCAAAAGATGTTTCCGGATAAAAAAGTGTTGTTTGTAGATATTGAGCATACCTTTGACCCTTGCTGGGCAACAAAGCTAGGACTGAATTGTGATGATATAATTTACCTTGACCCAGATAGTATGGGAGCAGAAGATGTTTTTAATATTGTTAAAGAACTTATAGAAAGTGGTGAAATAAGTATATGCATAATGGATAGTATAGGTGCTATGGTTTCTATGCAGGCTAATGAAAAACAGATAGGTGAAAGAACATATGGTGGCATAAGTATGCCTTTAACAGAGTTTGCAAATAAGATAGCTCCAGTTTTATCGAGAACTAATTGTGTCCTCATAGGAATAAATCAGTCTAGGGATGATATGAACAGTCCTTATGGAGGTTTAACAACCCCTGGAGGAAGAGCTTGGAGACATAGTTGCAGTACAAGGCTTGAATTTAGAAAAGGCAATTATATTGATGAAAAAGGCAGTAATCTTTCAAGAGCTTGTGAGAATCCAGCAGGAAATATAGTCAATGTAGCATTAGTGAAATCTAAAGTATGTAGACCTGATAGAAAAGTAGGCTTTTACACATTGAAATATCTTGAAGGAATTGACTATGTATCAGATGCAGTAGATGTAGCTATCAAGATGGGATTAGTTGTGCAAGAACATGCATGGTTCTCTTTAGTTGATATAGAAACAGGTGAAATATTAAGCAAATATCAAGGTAAATCAAAGTTAGTTGAGTATTTAAAGGAAAATGATAACTATAAAGATTTCTACTCGAAATTGGAGAAATTATTAAATGAAGAGTAACGCATATCTAAATGGACAAGATATATTGAACTGGTATAAGACACCAGTTGATATGAAGTTTACAGATAAAGGGTTCCCAATATTGGAACCCTTATTGCAGTTAAGTATTCCTCGGCGAGGATTGAGAACATTGCCATTCAATTATGCATTATCTAATAAAGATAAAGATTATTTTGTACACTTCTATATACAGGATTATTTATTTAACAGAATATGGAATAATCCTCAGCGGTATATTGACGTGCTGAAGGAATATAAAGGAATTGTTATGCCGGATTTTAGTCTTTACACAGATATGCCCGAACCATTACAAAGATTCAATCATTATAGGAATTTATGGTTTGCCAGAATGTGTCAACTGCAAGGAATTACAGTTATTCCATCCCTTAACTGGTCAACAAGAGATAGCTTAGATTGGTGCTTTGAGGGAATACCGCATAATAGTGTTATTATGCTATCAGCAGTGGGAAGCATTAAGAATCCAAAAGTATTTGATAATTTTGTTTATTGTATGAAATATATGCAAGAAAAATTGCAATCTAGTCATATACTATTAAGATGTCCTAAGAAAAGTTATGATAAATTAAAATCATATATAATTACATCTTGTAGTTTTGTAAATTATATTGTATAATAGTATTGAAAGAGAGGTGTTAATATATGGGTGGACGAGGTTCAGCAAGTGGTAAAACGATGGGAGCTGGTGGAAATACATATAAATCTGAGTTTGGTTTTAAGAATGTTGGAAAATTGAAGGAGTTTAAAACATTTGCAGGTTCAACTTTGGTAGGAACAGTCACACCATTTGTCAATGATGTTCAAGATTATTTTAATACAGGTAAATTTGATAATTATGGTACAAATGCAAATGCAAAAAAATTAGTTGTGCAAAGAATTGTGAAAGATATGCATAATAGAGGTTATGATGTTTCATTATCCGAAGATAAAACTAAAATATTACCAAATGGTGATACATCCAAGGCAATATCTATATCCAATACAAAGAATGGTTGGAAGGCAAAACAAGCTAAATCCGCTGGAAATGTTTCCAGAAGCGGTATGAAAGGCGCATTGGATAGAACACAAGGAAGAAGATAGTTATTAACATTTTATGAAAGTTATCCACATTAAATTGTGGGTAACTTTTTTATGTATTTTTATAAAAACTATTGACAAATATAGTTTTATGTATTACAATATAATTGTAAATAAGAAATACATAAAAACAACGGAGGTACAAAAATATGAGAACATTTGAGAATAAGAGTTTTATAGTAGAAATAGAAAGAAATAAGGTTATTATTACAAGTAAGAAATTTGGAGATGTTTATTGTGCAGAGATAACTAACAGTGGTAAACTCGTTGCAGGTTCATCTTTAGCATTAAAATATGCAATGAATTTAAGAACAGAATTTGGATTTTAAAAATAGTTGGAGAGGGCACATAATATGACAAATACAGCAATTATATTAGGATATATGCAATTAAATAATTTAGACCCAACTAAAATAATTTTACATACATATGCACAATGGAAGAAGTTAGGTTATCAAGTTAAGAAAGGCGAAAAGTCAAAACATAAGATTACAGTGTGGAAACGTTCTATCAAGAAAGTCGAAAATGAGGAAGGTGAAAAAGAAGATATTGATACCGGAAGATATTTTTTAAAAGAGTCTGCATTCTTCACACAAGAGCAAGTGGAAAGGGTAAGTAATGAGAGAGATATTTAAACAGATACATAGATTTCAGAATATGGATTTTGAAGAGGGTAAGCCGTTTGAGTTTACCCTTGAAGGAAAAGCAAAAGAAATAAATACAGAAGATTATATATGTCCACCAATTCAGAAGATGGAAGTAGGAAAATCATATAAAATAACTGTCAAAAAATATATGACTCAGCCAAGCACATCTAATTTTGATTTTCAAGATAAATGGAATAATGGAAAACCAATGCCACTTTGCATAATGCAGGGAGAAGTTATAAAAGAAACTCGTGGAATGTACTATATGAGTTTACAAGGCAAAGCAGAACCTACATCAAAATGTCTTGTATGTGGAAGAGTTTTACTTAATCCAATTTCTAAGCTATATGGAATAGGACCAGAGTGTAGTGAAAAAATAGGGCTAATAAGAATAGAAAGTGAGGAAGAAGCAAAAGAAAAATTGAATCACATTATGGAACAGCTTGATAATATAAGCTGGACGGGTTGGGTAATTAAATCTGCAATAAAAGAATGGGAGGAAATATAAAATGGAAAGTATTGCAAGTAACTCTACAAGAAGAGTAACAAAAAAAGAATTGATTGAGGCTATTAATCACACATTCCCAGATGATGATGTTATAAAGGACAATTATGTAATTGCAGTGATTACCGAGGTATCGTGTCACTATAATGAGCCTACACTGCAATCAATACAATTTGGAAAGAAGCTTGAGTTTTAGGAGGAAATATAAAATGACAAGAGAAGAATGTGAAATGCTTATTTTACAGTATGTAAAAGAGATAAGGGATATTGCTAGGCAATATGATACAAGCAAAGAGTTTTATTTGAGTATATGTTGTATAAATAACTCAATTCATATTAATAATGAATGGTGGGATTCCAATACCCCGATATCTATAGGACAAATTGAGAATGGAGCGATAATACGAGATGACAACTAGATGTTTTTCAGATAAGCAAGAACAGCATATAGCAAAAGTAACCGGTGGTAAAGTACAAAGTAATTCCGGTGGAACAAAATTCGGTGGAGGTGATGTACATACAGATAAATTCTTCATAGAAGCTAAAACTTCAATGTCTGTAAAGCAATCATTTAGTATAAAAAAAGATTGGATGAAAAAATTGCAAGAACAGACATTTGAGCAGGGAAAAGAAGAAGGTGTATTAGCTTTTCAGTTTGAACCTTGTGGAAAAAATTATTATGTATTAAATGAAAGACAATTTTTAGAATATTTAAGATATAAAGAGAATTACAAAGATGAAGAAAATGAGTAAAGAAGAATGGAGTTGAGAAATTATGAGAATATCTAAAGATATACAAAGAAAAATGCATAAATTAGCAAAACTGACTTCACAAGCATCTATGCTTGATAGAGAAATCAATGATTATTTTGAAAGTAAAGGATATGATATTAATGAACTTCGTAGTGGAGATGGGACAACGATTGACGAATTAAATTATGGAAATGATATTACAAATACTTTTGTTAATGATTTTGAAAATGGAAAGTATGAGTATTGTCGAGATATAAGGTAGCAAGAAATCAAGTTTTCTTGTGAAAAAGTTAGAAAGTGAGGAATTATAATAATGGCAAAAGAAGCATTAGCAGTAAAATATCGACCAAAAGTATTTGAAGACATGACTGAGCAGAGTGCAATTAAAGATATTCTAATGAATCAGTTAGAGACAAAGACTTTTCAACATGGATATCTTTTTACGGGGCCTGCTGGAACAGGTAAAACTACAAGTGCCAGAATATTTGCTAATATGATAAATGCAGGGAAAGGAAATCCTATTGAAGTGGATGCCGCAAGCAATAGCGGAGTAGATAATATCAGACAGATTATAGAGGACGCAAAGCGAAAACCACTTGATGCAGAATATAAAATATTTATAGTGGACGAGTGCCATTCATTGTCAAACGGAGCTTGGCAGGCATTACTCAAGACACTTGAAGAACCACCAAAATTTACTATTTTCATTTTCTGCACTACTGACCCTCAGAAAGTACCTGCAACAATTCTTTCAAGAGTGCAGAGATACAACTTTCAGAAGATAAGTAATGAAGGTATTGTAGATAGGTTAATCTCCATCATTCAACAGGAGAACGATGTTTCCAATATTCATTATGACCTTGACGCCATTGAATATATAGCTAAGGTATCAAATGGGGGTATGAGAGACGCTATCACATTGATGGATAAATGCTTATCTTTGTCAGATGTTTTAACATTGGAAAATGTATTAAAAACTATAGGTGCAGAAGATTATGATACATTTATTCAAATGCTTTATGCTCTAGTAAACAAAGATGGAACTTCTGGTGTACAGATTATAGAGGATATTTATAATAGTGGAAAAGATGTAAAATTGTTTATGAAGGAATTTGCAAAATTTATTTTGGAAGTTGAAAAATATTGTATGTTCAAAACCTTCAAATATATTAGCTTGCCAAATTCGATGGAACCCGAGCTTGAAGGATTATGCAATGAAAATATTTTTAATGTTATGGACTTTGTAGTTTCTTTGAATAGTCAGATTAAATGGGATAGTGACCCTAAGACTTTAATAGAATTATCTATTTTGATTTATTGTGGAAAGGAGAGTTAATATGATAAAAGCAGGAACAAAATGCAGGGTATTGGCTGATAGTATGAATAATTTTAGCTGTGGAGATATTGTCGTAGCTTTAGAGAATAGTAATATGCCATGTTGTTGTTTACTTGAGGATTATGACCCTAACAAAAGAATATCTGATTATAATTTCAATTCATTTGATGTTCTATATGACTATGAATTGGAGGTATTAGATGATAGGACAGAAAAATAATATTCAAACTCTTATTCAGTGGAGATGTAATAAATCTATTCCCCGATTCATAATAATATCAGGAGCACAAGGAAGTGGAAGATTGACACTTGCAAAAATCATTATAAAAATGATAAATGCAAAAGGTATAATTATGGGAAATAGTATTGCAGAAGTTCGAGAAACAATAGAAAATGCTTATACTATTACAGAGTCTACTTGTTATATATTTAGAAATGCTGATGATATGAAAAATGAAGCAAAAAACGCACTTCTTAAAGTTGTGGAGGAACCACCTAATAATGCTTATTTTATAATGACAGTTCATAACATTGATAATATGTTAGGTACTATTAGAAGCAGGGGAACAGTTATTAAAATGGAACCATATACACCACAGGAATTAAAGTCAGTATGTGATGATGAATTAAAGCTTGAGTACTGCACTAATATAGGTGAGTTACAAGTTGCGCATGAAAAAGTACAGAGAACGGAAGATTGTGTAGATAATGTATTAAAAGCTCTGAGAGAAAAGAGTGGTGCTAAACTATTAAAAGCTTGTACGCAGTTAAAAGCTAAACAGACAGAGACAGATAAGATTGATTGCTTATTATTTTTTAAAGTATTTCTGAAAAGGTTGTATAATGCACAGACAAATGCACCTATATATAAGTCGTTTGGATGTTTAAAGGCTATATTTATATGTAAGCAAGAACTAAGCAGGAATACAATAAACAAGAAATCAAGTATAGAAAGTATGCTTATTAGAATGTTGGAGGAGATTAAAAAATGAGACTTAAAGATGTTACAAAAAGGTTTAGTACTAGCAAATTCTATAGAGGTAAATATAAAAAGTTTGAATGTCGTATAAATTACTCATCAAATTTAGATTGTTGGTACTACTGCATAGATTCTAAGGATGAAAGAGATATAAGATACAACAGCTTATGGGATGGAACAGAACTTAAAACTCAGGAAGATTGTATAAAAGGTTGTCAAGCTTATATTGATGAGGTGATTATTAAAAATGCAAAAATTTCCAAGAAGATGGGATAAAATCACTTGTATTAATTTTTTACAAAGAAAAATAATAATACTTTCTATAGCTTATTATGAATTAAGTCAAAATTTAATAGATGACTCATTATTTGATAAATACTGTAAACAGCTTGTGAGTATGCATGAGGAGCATGGGGATATATCAGACACAGAATATGGATATGCTTTTGGAAATGATTTTGATGGAAGTACAGGATTTTATCTATATGATAATCTTAATGAACATGATAAAGAGTATTTGTATCACATTACACAGCATATTATTCATCATAACTCATTTCCAGATGTGGTCCATGTGGTTCAACAAACACCCAAAAAGAAAGGAAAATTATTCTAATGGAATTATATGCTATAAAAGACTTGACAGAAGAACAAATGTACTTTAATGCTCGAGGAGGAGCTTATCAAAATAAGTCAATGGCACTAAAGAAAATGAACTGTCTAAGAACTAAATATCCTACTCATATTATATATCTTGTAACCTTTGTACCTATCACTTTAGCACCACCATGCCCATGCTATGGGATAACAGGAGGAAATAAAACATGGAGCTTGTAGATTTAATGAAACGTATATCTTCCAATGATATTCCACATTTTTTGATATTATTTGGGGAAGAGCAAACGATTCTAAATATATATCTAACTCATATATTAGAAGCCACTAATACTAAACGTATAAGTGCAGATTCAGTAGCATATGTAATGCAAAATATAAACAAGAAGAGTCTTGATAAATCTATTAAATTGTATGTGGTTCAAGATGATATGGCATTTTTAAAAGCTGAGGACAGCTGGGAAACTGTACGAAATACACCAACTAAAGATTATATCATTCTTAGATATCATAGCTTAGATAAGCGCTCTGCGTTTGTAAAGAAGAATCAACAAAATTTAGTTGAATTTTCACGTTTAACTAAAGAGGTGTTACAAACATACATATCTAAAGATTTACCCGATTTAAGCGAGAAAAATTCAAGCAAGTTAGTTGAGTATTGCAATTATGATTATGGTAGAATACTGATGGAAATTGACAAAATCAAACAATATTCGTCTATTAGAACTGACTTGACCATTGATAGTTGTTTTGTTCAACTAGATAAACAAGGATTATTTCATAAAGAAATAGGAGATATAACCTTTGAGTTAACTAATGCAGTATTAGGTGGATATACAGAAACAGCTATACAGAAACTTGATGAAGCTAAACGAAAAGGTGAGCCGGCTATGATGATTGTATCAATCTTATATACTGGTTTTAGAAACTTATTAGCATATCAAGGATTGGGAAGCAATAAGCAAGGAGCTATGGAAAGAACTGGAATGACAAAAGGAGAGCTATATGGCTGTACTAAGAATGTAGGTGGATATAGTATAACAGAAGTAAAAAGAAATATGCTTAAATGTCAGGAAATAGAATCAGGGATTAAGATGGGAACTATAGATGAAGATATAGCTCTTGAATATGCTGTTTTGTTCTGTCTTGCTTAATAAATTTTTATGTATTTTTATAAAAAACTATTGACAAATATAGTTTTATGTATTACAAT